>OASR01000075.1_pt1 | contig 70765 bp, 61 predicted proteins | sample 1475751 | NCBI WGS metagenome assembly OASR01 (sample SAMEA2579907, study PRJEB22360) | human gut metagenome | biome: human gut; feature: human-associated habitat; material: faeces | place: Denmark | collected 2008/2010 | reverse complement strand
TAATGTCAACACAGTTGACAGTGCAAGAACGGATGATAATTTGATGAATTTCTGTGTGTGATTTTGAAGGTATATGTATGTGAGCAGCTAATCGTAGCTGCTTTTTTTGCTTTTATAAATTTAAATAAGTGAAAGGAGCAATAGAAACGATGACAGAACACGAAAAAATGCTGGCTGGTTTATTATACGACTGCGGAGATAAGGAATTAATTACGCAATGGCATAAAGCTAAGAACCTGGTCAGAAATTATAATAATTTGGATTCGGAAGACCTGGAAAGCAGAGATAAAATTTTAGATGATTTATTAGGAGGCAGGGGACGGAATTTATGGATTACGGCTCCATTTTACGTTGACTATGGTAATAATATTTATTTTGGCAATAATTGTGAAGTGAATATGAATTGTACTTTTTTGGATGATAACCGAATTATCATCGGGGACAATGCACTGATAGCGCCAAACGTACAGATTTATACGGCATTTCATCCTGCAAATGCAGTGGACAGATTTGGCATTGTGAGAGAAGAAGGTTTTGAATTTTGTAAGACCATGACAGCTCCGGTAACGATAGGGAACAATGTCTGGATTGGTGGGGGAGCAATTATTTTGCCGGGAGTTAAAATAGGTGACAATGTAGTAATAGGGGCAGGCAGCGTCGTAACGAAATCTATTCCGGATAATTCAGTAGCTTTTGGCAGCCCTTGCAGAGTGATTCGGGAAAATAATTAGCAGAACGTTTTGTTGAAATGTAAAATGCAAAGAAATAAGATACGGTTAGAGCAGTAAATAACAATATAGGCAATAAATAAAATTTGCAATAAAAATGACAGGGCAGAAAGGATTTTGGGCATGATAAATACAATTTTAGAGAAAGTACAGGAAGCAGATCTTATATTGATTGGAATCGGAACAGACTTTGTGGGCAGTAACAAAAAAGAAGATGTTAAAAAAGCATATGATAAATTAAGGGAAATCGTAGGAAGTAAATCTTATTTTGTAGTTACATTAAATACAGATGATTATATATATGAATCTGACTTGGATAAGGAGCGGATCGTAGCACCCTGCGGAAGTGATTTGGCAAAGAATGTGGTTACAAACGAAAATTATGATGAATCTATCTATCTTCCACAGTGGGAAGTGTATACCAGGTGGCTTCAGAATACGCTGAACAGAAAGCTTTGTATTCTGGAACTGGGAGTAGGATTTCAGTATCCTTCGGTAATTCGCTGGCCTTTTGAGAAAACGGCATATTTTAATCAGAAATCCTGTTTTATCAGGATACATGAGAAGTTGGCGCAGCTGACACCGGAGATTCGGGAGAGAAGTATTTCAATAAGCGAAAATCCGGTTCATGTCCTGATTCAGGAATAATTATTTCTATATAGTTCGGAATTTGATGTTTAATAATTGAGAATAAGTATAAAGTTTTGAAAATATAGGTTGAATATACGGAATTATCTTTCTAATGCAGGATAAATATGGTAAAATAATTATGGAATGTGTTTCAAGTTCATTTATTTAGGATCATGTATAAGATCATGTATTGGATAAGGAGGATTGCGTATGGAAACTCGTGCAGTAAAGATCAAGTCAAAGGCAAATTCAATGGTAGCGATTAAGGTCATCCAGGGACATTTTGCAACAAATCATTCTCACATTAATTATTACATTGACATGACTACGTTAAAAGCCAGGCAGAGTGAAGCGGCTGCGGCGGCAGAACTTCTGGCACGAAAGTATGAGATGACGACTTTTGTGGATACGATTGTCTGTATGGATGGTTGTGAAGTAATTGGCTCGTATCTGGCGCAGCAGCTCAGCCAGGCAGGTATCATGTCTATGAACCAGCATAAGACGATCTATATCGTTACACCGGAGCTGCATACGGGGGGACAATTGATTTTCCGTGACAATATGCAGATGATGATCCGAGGCAAGCATGTTGTTCTTTTGCTGTCTTCCATTACAACAGGGAAGAGCATTAGCAGAAGCCTGGAGTGTATTCGGTATTACGGTGGACAGATAGCGGGAATCTCGGCAGTTTTCAGTGCATACCATCCAGATGAAGTAGAGATTAATTCCATTTTTACGGAGAAAGATATTCCGGATTATAAGACATATGATTTTTCGGACTGCCCTATGTGCGCCAATAAAGTTCCTGTGGATGCGATTGTAAATAGTTATGGTTATTCCAAAATATAAAGACAAGCGAATTAATAAATATAATACTTTATTTTACTGCGATACAGTGCGAAATTCGTCGATTTGGAATTGTATCTTGAAAATAAATATGATAAACTGTAAAGGAATGTTGCAAATTCAAGCGGCATTCCTTTTTCAATGGATTTAGGAATGTGTTAGAGCAGATCCAATTTTAAACATGCTCTAATAAAATCAATCGGATAAGGAAGTGACAACATGATAGCGATTATTGATTATGATGCAGGCAATCTGAAAAGTGTAGAAAAGGCTTTGATACACCTTGGGGAAAATCCGGTAGTATCCAGGGATCCAGAGGTTATTCTGAAGGCAGATAAGGTGATTCTGCCCGGTGTTGGCTCTTTTAAGGAGGCAATGGAGAGATTAAAGGAATATAAACTAGTTGATGTGATTCATGAAGTGGTAAATATGCAGAAACCTTTTCTGGGAATCTGCCTGGGTCTGCAGCTTTTATTTGAAAGCAGTGAAGAGAGCCCGGGGGTGGAAGGACTTGGCATTTTGAAGGGAAAGATTGTGAGGATTCCGGATTATGAGGATTTGAAGATCCCTCATATTGGATGGAATTCTTTAAAATACCCCAATATAGGAAGGCTCTATGCAGGACTTGAGGAGGAGCCGTATGTTTATTTTGTACACTCTTATTACCTGGAAGCAGAAGAACCGGAAATTGTAGTGGCTTCAACCTGGTACGGCACGGACATCCATGCATCTGTGGAAAAGGGAAATGTATTTGCCTGTCAGTTCCATCCGGAGAAGAGCAGCGATACAGGACTAAAGATACTGAAAAATTTTGCAGGGTTATAGGAGGAAAGTCAGATGTTTACAAAGAGAATTATACCCTGTCTGGATGTACATAATGGACGTGTGGTAAAGGGTGTCAATTTTGTCAATTTGAGGGATGCCGGGGATCCGGTTCAAATTGCGGCGGCATATGATAAGGCAGGTGCTGACGAGGTCGTATTTCTGGATATAACGGCTTCTTCCGATGCAAGGGAGACTGTTGTGGACATGGTCCGGAAAGTGGCTGAGAATGTCTTTATTCCCTTCACAGTGGGTGGTGGAATCCGTACAGTAGAGGATTTTAAGGTACTGCTTCGGGAAGGAGCAGATAAAATATCCATCAATTCATCGGCGATTAATAATCCCAGCCTGATCAGTGATGCGGCAGACAAGTTTGGCAGCCAGTGTGTTGTGGTAGCGATTGATGCCAGAAAGCGGGAAGACGGATCAGGATGGAATATTTATAAAAATGGCGGCAGAATTGATGTGGGAATGGATGCCGTGGAGTGGGCAATGCAGGCAGACAAAATGGGGGCGGGGGAAATCCTGCTGACCAGCATGGACTGTGACGGGACAAAAGCCGGATATGATATAGAGCTTACCAGAATTATTGCAGAAAATGTCTCCATTCCGGTAATTGCATCAGGTGGTGCAGGAACCATGGAACATTTTTATGAAGCACTGACAGACGGAAAGGCAGATGCCGTTCTGGCAGCGTCGCTGTTTCACTATAAGGAACTTGAGATAAAAGAATTAAAGAAATACCTGGCTGAAAAAAAAGTGCCGGTAAGATTGTAAGGAGGAGTGAGTATGCCACCAATCAGTAACGACTGGTTAGTACCTTTAAAACCGGAATTTAAAAAACCATATTATGGGAATCTCTATAAGAAAGTAATGGAGGAGTATCAGACAAGGCTGATCTTTCCTGCGGCAGACGATATATTTAATGCTTTTGCATTTACCCCTTTGGAACAGGTGAAGGTGGTTATTTTGGGACAGGACCCCTATCACGGGGACGGACAGGCACATGGGCTTTGCTTTTCGGTAAAGCCGGATGTGGAGATCCCGCCATCGCTGGTAAATATCTATCAGGAGCTGCGGGATGATGTGGGCTGTTACATACCAAATAACGGGCATCTGACGAAATGGGCAAAACAGGGAGTTCTGCTTCTGAATACCGTTTTAACAGTAAGGGCGCATCAGGCAAATTCTCACAGAGGTATGGGCTGGGAAGAATTTACCGATGCAGCGATCCGTATCTTAAATCAGCAGGACAGACCAATTGTTTATATCCTGTGGGGACGCCCTGCTCAAATGAAAAAGTCCATGCTGAACAATCCGAAGCATTTAATATTAGAAGCGCCTCATCCAAGTCCTTTATCGTCCTATCGGGGATTTTTTGGAAGCAAGCCTTTTAGTAAGACGAATGCATTTTTGAAAGATAACGGATTGGAGCCAATTGACTGGCAGATTGAAAATATCTGAATGTATGACTTAATTATTTAAAGTGCTGAATGAGCAAGCCTGTCTATGCGTGAAAGCTAATTATGCAATATATTACAAATCAAAAAAGAGAAGGAAATCATGCAGTTTGCGGTTTTCCTTCTCTTTTCTATTATAGAAAGTATGTTACAGATGAAAGCTTTACGTTAAGCTTCCATCTCTTTTTTAAGATTTTTCTGAGCAGTGGAAAGCATCAGCTTAATACGGTTCAGCTGGTTTACCTCACTTGCTCCGGGATCGTAATCAATGGCTACGATGTTAGACAGCGGGTATCTGTGCCTCAGTTCTTTGATAACGCCTTTTCCAACCACGTGGTTAGGCAGGCATCCAAATGGCTGGGTACATACGATATTATTGGTACCGCTGTGGATCAGTTCCAGCATTTCACCGGTCAGGAACCAGCCTTCACCGGTCTGATTTCCAATGGAAACGATAGGATTGGCAAATTCAGCCAGATCTTCGATTTTAGCCGGTGCATGGAAATGCACACTTTTTTCCAGTTCCTTGGATGCGGCACTTCTTGCAAATTCCAATGCCTTAATTCCGGCATTTGCCAATTGGGCGGAAGATTTCTTCATGCCTAAGTTTTCTGCTTTAAAATTACTGTTATAGAAGCAGTAGAGAAGAAAATCCATCAGATCCGGAACGACTGCTTCGGCTCCTTCTGCTTCCAGAAGTTCCACCAGATGATTGTTGGCTGCAGGAAGAAATTTAACGAGAATCTCACCTACAACTCCTACCTTCGGTTTCTTAATATTCAATATAGGAAGCGCATCAAAGTCTTTGATTAACTGTCGGCATAACTTTTTAAACTCCCGGAAAGTCGGATGCCGCTGTGAAATAAAACGTATGCAGCGTTCTTCCCATTTCTGATGGAGTGCATCTGCGCTTCCCTTTACTTTTTCATATGGGCGCATACGATAGAGGCAGCGCATGAAAAGGTCACCGAAAATGACGGCATAGAGGCCTTTTGTTACCAGTGAATAATTAATCTTAAATCCCGGGTTTTTCTCCAGACCGCTCAGGTTAATGGAAATTACGGGTATATTTGGATAACCTGCTTTTTCCAGGGCGCGCCGGATGAAACCAATGTAATTGCTTGCCCGGCAACCGCCGCCAGTCTGGGAAATCAGAACGGCTGTCTTATCCAGGTTGTATTTACCGGAGTGTACAGCGTCCATGATTTGTCCCACCACGATCAGGGAAGGGAAGCAGGCATCGTTATTAACGTATTTCAGTCCCATGTCAACGGCTGCTTTATCGTCTGTATTCAATACTTCCAGACGAAAACCAGAAGTGTTAAAAGCAGCTTCCACAAGTCCGAAATGAATCGGTGACATCTGGGGGCAGAGGATGGTGTAGTCCTTCTTCATCTCCTCCGTGAAAACCACTCGTTTCATGTTCGCAGGCTGGATGCAGCGGCACATCTTACGTTCTTCCCTTACCCGGATGGCGGATAGCAGAGAGCGGACACGGATTCTGGCAGCTCCCAGGTTGTTTACTTCATCAATTTTCAGGCAGGTATAAATTTTACCTGAATTAGCCAGAATGTCATTCACCGAGTCGGTGGTAACGGCATCCAGACCACATCCGAAGGAGTTCAGCTGAATCAGATCCAGATTTTCCGTAGTTTTAACGTAATTTGCAGCAGCATAGAGCCTGCTGTGGTACATCCACTGATCCATTACAATTAACGGCCGTTCCGGCTGATTCAAATGGGAGACACTGTCTTCTGTTAAAACCGCTACCCCATAGGAGTTAATCAGCTCTGGAATGCCGTGGTTGATTTCCGAATCAATGTGATATGGACGTCCGGCAAGTACAATTCCATGCCTTCCGGTTTCCTTTAAATAGGCAATGGTTTCTTCCCCTTTGCGGTACATTTCCATACGGATACGGTCCAGTTCATCCCATCCCGCCTGCACAGCAGCTTTCACTTCTTCTGCCGGGATACGGGGGAAGGTCTTGTATAACTGGGAACAGATCGTTTCTACACTGGTAAATGACAGAAACGGATTGCAGAAATTAATCTTCTCCGTCTTGATTTCCTCAATATTATTTTTAATATTCTCTGCATAAGAGGTTACAATTGGACAGTTGTAATGGTTATTGGCTTCCGGGAATTCATTCCTTTCATAAGGAATACATGGGTAAAATATAAAATTGATTCCCTGCCGGATCAGCCAGGTCACATGACCATGTGCTAATTTAGCCGGATAACATTCCGATTCACTTGGTATGGATTCTATTCCAAGCTCATAAATCTTATGAGTGGATGGAGGAGAGAGCACAACCTTGTATTTTAACTGGTTAAAAAAGGTAAACCAGAACGGGTAGTTATCGTACATGTTCAGAACCCTTGGAATACCTACGGTGCCGCGGACTGCTTCATCTTCTTCCAGCGGTGTATAGGAAAACATCAGTTTATTTTTGAAATCAAATAAGTTCGGAATATTATCTTTATTCTTTTCTTTTCCAAGACCCCGCTCACATCGGTTACCGCTTACGAACTGGCGCCCTCCGGTAAAACGGTTTACGGTCAGACGGCAGTGGTTGGTACAGCCTTTACACTTTGCCATAGTAGTGGTGAACTGCAGCTTATTGATCTTGTCAATGGAGAGCATAGTCGTCTCCACATTTTCATTATACCGTTCCCGGGCAATCAGTGCAGCACCAAATGCTCCCATGATTCCGGCAATATCCGGGCGGATGGCTTCACATTCTGCGATTTTTTCAAAGCTTCTGAGGACCGCATCGTTGTAGAAGGTTCCTCCCTGGACTACAATATGGCGTCCCAGTTCAGAAGCATCTGAGACTTTAATTACCTTGTAAAGTGCATTTTTTATAACTGAATAAGCAAGTCCGGCGGAGATATCGGAGACTTCTGCACCTTCTTTTTGTGCCTGTTTTACCTTGGAGTTCATGAATACGGTACATCTGGTGCCAAGGTCGATCGGGTGCTTTGCAAAAAGTGCGGCTTTGGCAAAATCCTGTACGCTGTAGTTTAAGGATTTCGCAAAAGTTTCAATAAAGGATCCGCATCCCGATGAGCATGCTTCATTTAGCTGTACGCTGTCTACGGTGTTATTTTTAATTTTAATACACTTCATATCCTGGCCGCCGATGTCCAGAATACAATCTACTTCCGGATCAAAGAAAGCCGCGGCATAATAGTGGGAAACCGTTTCCACTTCTCCCTCATCCAGCATGAGAGCTGCTTTTATCAAAGCCTCCCCATATCCAGTAGAACAGGAGTAGGCAATCGTTGCACAGTCCGGCATCAGTGAATAAATTTCCTTGATTGCGGAAATGGTAGTGTTTAAAGGACTTCCGTTGTTGCTGCTGTAAAATGAATACAGAAGAGAGCCGTCTTCTCCAACAAGAGCCGCTTTCGTAGTAGTGGAACCGGCATCAATGCCAAGGAAGCAGAGTCCTTCATAGGAACTTAAGTCGGCGGTTACGACATTGTATTTACTCTGTCTTTCGTTAAATGCGGCATAATCTTCATTTGATTGAAACAGCGGTTCCATACGGGCTACTTCAAACTCCATCTTAATGGCAGAGGACAGCTTTGCAATCAGGGCTTCCAAAGAGGTAGTAACCTCCGTGTCATGATTCAGCGCAGAACCAATCGCTGCAAACAGATGGGAATTGTTTGGGGTAATAGCATGTTCATCATCCAGCTTTAAAGTACGGATAAATGCCTGTTTTAACTCGGAGAGAAAGTGAAGAGGTCCCCCCAGAAAGGCTACGTGGCCGCGGATCGGTTTCCCACAGGCAAGACCGCTGATGGTCTGGTTAACCACTGCCTGGAAAATGGATGCGGATAAATCTTCTTTCGTTGCCCCTTCATTAATCAGGGGCTGGATATCTGATTTCGCAAATACGCCGCAGCGGGCAGCTATCGTATAAAGAGAGTTGTAGTTTTTTGCATATTCATTTAATCCGGTGGCATCGGTCTGCAGCAGGGATGCCATCTGATCGATGAAAGAACCGGTACCGCCTGCGCATATACCATTCATACGCTGTTCCACGCTGCCGCCTTCAAAATAAATAATCTTAGCGTCTTCGCCGCCAAGTTCAATGGCAACATCTGTCTGTGGTGCATAATTCTGGAGCGCTGTAGAAACAGCGATTACTTCCTGGACAAATGGTACACCCAGATGTTTGGCAAGGGTGAGTCCGCCGGAACCGGTAATCATAGGTGCCAGGGAAAGTTCCCCCAGCTGGTCATAAGCTTTTTTTAATAAAGAAGACAGGGTCTCCTGAATATTGGCATAATGTCTTTCGTAGTCAGAAAACAGAAGATTTTGTTCGTGATCCAGAATCGCAATCTTAACTGTGGTAGAACCAATGTCGATTCCCAGACTATGTAAGGCATTTTTATTTATATCATTTTGCATTTATGTGCCTCCAATCTATGTGAGAGTTACGTTGCAGCAGGCTAAATCAAAGGATATGAAAAGAGCCGCTGGTATACTATATCTTGTATGGCATTGAATACCACGCTACATTATACGACAAATCAGTTTAAAATACAATCCTAAAATATAGAAATGATTTCCTATTAAAAGATGACGGAAAGAAGTAATTTTCCAAAACTTGTACTTTAAGGAAAGATATGATAAAATACGTAGGAGTGTATACAATAAAAATAAACATAAAGCAGGTAATATCAATGTACAGACTTATAAAACAAGACGGTAAAGCAAAAAGAGGTGAACTGCATACGGTACATGGAGTCATTCAGACTCCGGTATTCATGAATGTGGGTACCGCAGCAGCAATAAAGGGAGCAGTGTCCACAGAAGATCTTCAGGAGATTAAAACCCAGGTGGAGCTTTCCAATACCTATCATCTTCATGTACGTCCGGGTGACGATGTAGTCAGAAAAATGGGCGGACTCCATAAATTCATGGTATGGGACAAGCCTATATTAACCGATTCCGGCGGTTTCCAGGTGTTCTCTCTGGCAGGGCTGCGTAAGATAAAAGAAGAAGGAGTGTACTTCAGCTCTCATATTGACGGCAGGAAAATTTTTATGGGACCGGAAGAAAGCATGCAGATTCAGTCTAATCTGGCATCCACCATAGCCATGGCATTCGATGAATGTCCATCCAGTGTTGCAAGCAGGGAATACGTACAGAATTCCGTTGACCGGACTACCAGATGGCTTGCCAGATGCAAGGAAGAAATGGCAAGACTCAATGGAATGGAAGATACCATTAATAAAAACCAGTTATTATTTGCCATCAATCAGGGAGCGGTTTACGAGGACATCCGTATTGAACATGCTAAGACCATTGCTCAGATGGATCTGGACGGATATGCCATCGGCGGTCTGGCTGTGGGAGAAACACATGAGGAAATGTACCGTATTTTAGATGCTGTTGTGCCCTACCTTCCGGTAGAAAAGCCCACGTATCTCATGGGTGTGGGAACACCGGCTAATATTCTGGAGGCAGTAGACCGGGGAGTGGATTTCTTCGATTGCGTGTACCCCAGCAGAAATGGGCGGCATGGGCATGTCTATACAAACCATGGCAAGATGAACCTGTTCAATGCAAAATATGAACTGGATGGAAAGCCCATAGAAGAAGGATGCCAGTGTCCGGCATGCCGCCATTACAGCAGAGCCTATATCCGACATTTATTAAAGGCAAAGGAAATGCTTGGAATGCGGCTGTGTGTACTTCACAATCTGTACTTCTATAATCACATGATGGAAGAGATCCGGGAAGCGATCGAACAGGGACGGTACGCAGCGTACAAAAAGGCAAAATTGGAAGGTTTTGAACAGGGAAACATTAAAATTCGCTAAATTATTAAAAAATACTTGATGATTTGGCAGAATTTGTGTATTATGTAATTTATGAGTGAAAAAGAAATGGAGGAAGTCACACATGAGTAATGTTTTGAGTGCCGGCGGAGCTGCAGGTGGAATGGGTCTTTTAATTCTCTACGTAGTAGTAATTGGTGCAGCAATGTACTTTTTTGCTATCAGACCGCAGAAGAAGGAGCAGAAGAGATTAAATGCAATGCTGTCTGATATTGCTGTAGGAGATAGTATCGTAACTACCGGAGGATTTTACGGTGTTATAATTGATATTACAGACGAAGATGTAATTGTAGAATTCGGAAGCAATAAGAACTGCAGAATTCCAATGAGAAAAGCTGCAATTGCAGAAGTTGAAAAACCAGAAGCAGAATAAAGATTGTTGAAGATACCGGGTGATCCGGTATCTTTTTTTGCGGGGTTTTTGACTTGGAGATATTATCGTTTTCTCCAAATAAAATTGTATCTCAGTTGGTGAAAATATGATATAATAATCCCTATATGCATCCTTAAATAAAAAGAGAATATAATATGGAAAGAGTGAAAAAGATGAAAAAGAAAACGTTGGCTTTTGGGATCGCAGCAGGTTTATTTGCAATTGCATTAAGTGGGTGTGGCTCCACAGGAAAAGTGAAGTTAGATCCAAAGAATCCGGTGAATATTGACATCTGGCATTATTACAGCGGAAACCAGCAGAATGCACTGGACAATATGATTAAAGAATTTAACAGCACGGTTGGACTGGAAGAGGGAATTGTTGTAAGTGCACAGAACTGCGGAAGTATTCCGGAGTTATCGGAAAAGGTACTGGATACGGCGAATAAGAAAGTCGGGACCTCCGATATGCCCAGCATCTTTCTGGGCTATACCAATACGGTGTATGAAATAGATAAAAAAGGGCTGGTCGCTAATTTAGATGATTATCTGAGCAAGGAAGAGCTGGAGCAGTACGACCCTGCTTATATAGAAGAAGGCAGAATGGGGGAAAAGAATGAACTTAAAATTTTCCCAACGGCGAAGTCAACGGAGATGATGATGCTTAATAAAACGGACTGGGACAAGTTTGCAGCGGAAACAGGAGCAGATATTCAAGAACTGGATACGATGGAAGGATTGATTGACGTGTCGGAACAATACTATAACTGGTCCGGAGGCAAAGCGTTTTTTGGAAGGGATGCAATGGCGAATTACATGCTGATTGGAACAAGGCAGCTGGGTACGGAAATTTTTAAAGTTGAAAATGGAAAAGTACAGTTCCAGCTGGATAAAGAGGTTATGAAAAAGATCTGGGACGGCTACTATGTTCCTTACATAAAAGGATACTTCGGCGCATATGGAAAGTTCCGGTCCGATGATGCAAAGGTGGGAGATATTCTGGCATTTGTAGGCTCAACCACCTCCGCTACTTACTTTCCCAAAGAAGTATTTATCGATGACAGCAACAGTTATCCGGTGACAGCAATGGCATTAAAAGCACCTGTTTTTGACGGGGGAGAAAAATATGCTGTTCAGCAGGGAGCAGGTATGGCTGTGACGAAATCCACACCGGAAAAAGAGTTTGCTTCCGTAGAATTTATGAAATGGTTTACAGACACAGACCGGAATATGGGATTTTCCATTGAATCGGGATATCTTCCGGTAAAAAAGGAAGCTAAGACAAGTGAGAAGCTGAAATCAACGCTGGATACCTATGAAGACGGGAAAATCGATTCCGTCATGAAAGAGACACTGGATATTGCATTTGAAATGTCCGATACTTATAAATTTTATACAGCGAAGGCTTTTGAAGGAAGTGAAGAGGCAAGGGATGTGCTGGAATACAGCTTATCGGATAAAGCCAAGGAAGACAAGCAGGCAATTGATGCGTTAATAAAAAATGGCACAGACCGGGAAGAAGCAATTGCCAAATACAATACCCAGGAAAATTTTGAAGCATGGCTGAGTCAGTTGACGAAGGAATTGGAGGCAACGCAGGCCAGTTGATGAGGAAGTAAGATGAAAAGATCAAAAACATCATTATTGAAGAAAATTTTAATTCCAATTTTGATCGTCATGCTATTTCAGGCAGGATTAATTTATTGCGTTGTTTTTGAAAGCGGGACAATGGATAAGCTGAAGAACAATTCTTTCCATATTTTCAGCGAAAAAGTCAATAACCGCAGGAATTCCCTGCAAAATGACATGATTTCCAGATGGGGAAATGTCAAAGGTACCACAGAGGATATCACGACAGCAGTTCAGACAATTCTACAGAAACAGGGCAAGACGCCTCAGGAGATTGTGATGAACAGCGAATGCAGCAAAGAAATTCTGAATCATATATCAGATTATCTGTTGGAAATGATGAGAAGGAACGTGGTGAGCGGAGCGTTTGTTATATTTGACGGGGACGGAAGCGATTCCAAAAGCGGAATTTATTTCCGGGATTCTGATCCCACAACCACGACGGGAGATTATTCGGATCTGCTGGCACTGCGGGGACCATCCTATATAACGAATAAATACCGCATTGCGCTGGACCGTTTTTGGACTCCGGGCTTCCAGATGGACGAAAGTGATTCGGACAATGCCTTTTATTATCGCCCTTTTGACGCGGCAAAAGAACATCCGGAGATGGAAAGTAAGGATCTCGGATATTGGAGCACCCCTTTTTATTTAAATAAAAGCGAAGCAGGTGACTCCGTTCCGATTATTACTTATTCTGTTCCGATTATTCTGGCTGGTGAACCAATTGGAGTAATGGGGGTGGAACTGTCTCTGGATTATCTGAATACGGAATTGCCATTTAAGGAACTGGACAACCAGAACTTCGGAAGTTACGTGCTTGCTATGGGGAAAATTGAAAGTGAAGGGGACGAAGTACCGCTTACTTACCGTTTGATCACCCAGACCGGTATTATGTCCAAACAGATGTTTCCGGAAATCGGTGGTCAGCTGGAACTGGAAGATGACCTTTCCAATAACTTTTTTTACCCGATCAAATCCGAGGGTAAGAAGACCTATGGCTGTGTACAGACCATAAAACTTTATAATACCCATACACCCTTTGAAAATGAGCAGTGGGTGTTAATTGGCGTCGTTTCCGATGAACATCTGCTTTCCTTTTTCTATAGTTTCCGCGCCAGTATTATGGTGATGATTATCCTCTCGCTGCTTATTGGTGTTGCAGCAAGCTATGTAGTGTCAAAACTGGTAACAAATCCAATTACGGCGCTGAGCAGAAAGTTGAAAACGCTGAATCCGGATAAACCAATCCATCTGGAAAGGCTGGAAGTATCCGAGATTGACGAACTGTCGGGAACGATTGAAAATCTTAGTGTTGAGGTTGCAAATAATGCCAATAAACTGTCTACCATTCTGGCGATGACAGATATTAAAATGGGTGCCTGTGAGTACAATCACGAGAAGCCGGAAAGAGTATTCTGCACGAAACAGTTCTGTGAGATTCTGGGCATCGAAAAAGATGAAAATTATGTTGAATCGGGGAAGGTAAAAGCGGCGCTTCGGAAATTGCTGCCTTATCTGGTCAGCAGGGATAAGAATGAAGGGGTATATATCCTGCATATAGATAAAGAAAAGTATTCTTACTGGCTGAGAGCCAAGGTAGTAACCAAAGAATGCCGTACCCTCGTGGTACTTACTGATATCAGCAAGGATATGGAGGAAAAGATCAAGATTGAGCATGAAAGAGATTATGATATTCTGACAAATCTCTTTAACCGCAGGGCATTTTGTGCCAGACTGGACCGTCTGTTTGAAGAGCCTCAGAAGCTGAAACAGGGCGCTATGGTAATGCTGGATCTGGACAATCTGAAATATGTAAATGATACTTACGGACATGATTATGGGGATGAATACATCAGGCTGGCAGCAGATGTGTTAAAGAAGTATCCCGATCCGCAGTCTGTGATTTCCAGGTTGTCCGGAGATGAATTTATGATCTTTGTCTATGGATATCAGAACCAGGAAGAGATTTTGCAGAAGTTTGCGGAAATGTTTGCAAAATTCAAAGATGCGAAGATTACCTTCCAGGATATGACATCCATTCAGGTGCGGGCTTCCGCCGGAATAGCGGCTTATCCCAAGGATGCGGTTAATTACCATGATCTTATCCGGTATGCGGATTTTGCCATGTATCTGGTTAAAAAGACAAACAAAGGACAGATGGAAGCATTCAATGTGGATATCTATAATAAAGAATCTTACCTGCTGCAGTGTAAGGAAGAACTGAATAAGCTGATCGAAGAAGAGCTGCTGGATTATATGTATCAGCCGATTATTTCCACAACTACCGGAGAAGTATTTGCCTATGAAGCTCTGATGAGACCCAGAACCACAAATATCAAAACTCCGTTTGAACTTTTAACACTGGCGAGGGCACAGTCCAAGCTCCATGAGATCGAACGGCTAACATTTTCAAAAGCGCTGGAAGGCTTTGCCAAGCTAAATGCATCCGATGGGAACGGAAAACTGTTCATCAATTCCATTGCCAACCAGTGTATGAGCGAAAAAGAAATCGCTGCTATTGAATCCAGGTACGGAGCATATCTGTCCAGGGTAGTTTTAGAAATCACAGAAGAAGACAAACTGGATGCACCCCTAATGGAGAGGAAGAAAGAAGCATTAAAATCCTGGGGAGCACAGCTTGCCATCGATGATTTTGGTACCGGATATAACTCTGAGGGAGTTCTCTTAAGTATCCGCCCGGATTATATTAAAATAGACAAATCCCTTGTAGAGGGAATCTGTCAGGATAAAAATAAGCAGATGCTGCTGCGCCACCTGGTTACTTATGCAAGGGAACATGATATAAAAACCATTGCAGAGGGTGTGGAAACGGCAGATGAAATGCAGGCGCTGATCCTGGAAAAGATTGACTATCTCCAGGGATATTATCTGGCAAGACCCGGATTTATTCCACCTGAAATACCGGAAAAAGTACGCAGGCAGATCATTGATTTAGGAAAAAATAGGTAAAAATAGGGATTATAGTTGAAAAGTGCATAAAAATGCATTATGATAATGGATAAAAAGATACAGAAGGGAAGAAATCACTATGAGTTTTCAAATTGCATTGATTTCGGGAGATGGAATCGGACCTGAAATTGTTCTAGAAGCAAAAAAGGTACTGGACGCGGCAGGTAAAAAATATAACTTCGCGTTAGATTATACAGAGGTACTATTAGGAGGTGCATCTATTGATGTCCATGGTATTCCGCTGACCGATGAGGCTGTACAGACCGCAAAGTCAAGTGATGCCGTATTAATGGGTTCCATTGGAGGAGATGCAGCTGTGTCTTCCTGGTACCAGCTGCCGCCGGACAGAAGACCGGAAGCAGGCCTTTTAAAAATCCGTAAAGAATTAAATCTGTTTGCCAATCTGCGCCCGGCATATCTCTATGATGAGTTAAAAGCAGCATGCCCCCTTCGTGATGAGATTATCGGGGAAGGCTTCGATATGATGATTATGCGGGAACTGACCGGAGGACTGTATTTCGGAGAGAGAAAGACAGTAGAGGAAAACGGCGTCAGAAAAGCAATGGATACCCTTACATATGACGAAAATGAAATCCGCAGAATTGCGAAAAGAGGATTTGACATTGCCAGAAAGAGAAGAAAGAAAGTTACAAGCGTGGATAAAGCGAATGTACTTGATTCATCCAGGCTTTGGAGAGCTGTAGTGGAAGAAGTGGCTAAGGATTATCCGGACGTGGCTTTGGAGCACATGCTGGTAGACAACTGTGCAATGCAGCTGGTGAAAAATCCGGGTCAGTTTGACGTAATTCTCACAGAAAACATGTTTGGTGATATTTTATCCGATGAAGCAAGCATGGTAACCGGATCCATCGGTATGCTGTCATCAGCAAGTTTAAATGAAACTAAATTCGGACTCTATGAACCAAGCCATGGTTCCGCACCGGATATTGCAGGCATGGACATTGCCAATCCAATTGCCACTGTCTTGTCAGCAGCAATGATGCTTCGCTATTCCCTGGATCTGGATGAAGCGGCAGATGCTATTGAAAACGCTGTCAGACAGGTGTTGAAAGACGGATTCCGCACAGGAGATATTATGTCAGAGGGATGCACGAAGGTTGGCTGCAGGCAGATGGGTGACCTGATTGCAGAAAGAATATAAAGAATATAAAAATACAGATAAATGACAGATCCGGCTGTTTGCCGGGTCAAGAGCGTGTTTGAAAAAGCAATTTTCAAACGCGCTTTGGTATCATAAACAGATAAGGAGATCAGACATGAAGAGTGATGCAGTAAAAAAAGGGATGCAGCAGGCACCCCACCGGTCATTGTTTAACGCCCTTGGCATGACAAAAGAAGAGATGGACAGACCGCTGATAGGTATTGTTAGTTCTTTTAATGAAATTGTACCGGGACATATGAATCTGGATAAAATTGTAGAAGCAGTAAAACTGGGTGTTGCAATGGCAGGCGGTACGCCAAGGGTATTCCCGGCAATCGCGGTTTGTGACGGTATCGCAATGGGGCATATTGGAATGAAATATTCCCTGGTAACAAGAGATCTAATCGCGGATTCCACAGAGGCTATGGCGATTGCCCATCAGTTTGACGCACTGGTATGTGTACCAAACTGTGATAAAAACGTACCTGGGCTTTTAATGGCTGCAGCGCGTGTCAACATACCTACGGTGTTTGTCAGTGGCGGACCAATGCTGGCTGGACATGTACACGGACAGAAAACAAGTCTTTCCAGCATGTTTGAAGCAGTAGGTACTTACGCTGCAGGAAATATGACAGATGAAGAAATTGATGAATTTGAATGCAAGGCCTGCCCGACCTGCGGTTCCTGTTCCGGAATGTATACGGCTAACAGTATGAACTGCCTCACAGAAGTACTGGGCATGGGTCTGGGAGGAAACGGTACGATTCCGGCAGTTTATTCTGACCGTATCCGTCTTGCAAAACATGCCGGAATGAAAGTAATGGAAATGTTAGAGAAAAATATCCGCCCACGTGATATTATGACAAAAGACGCTTTTATGAATGCACTGACGGTAGACATGGCACTGGGATGTTCCACCAACAGTATGCTGCATCTTCCGGCAATTGCCCATGAAGCGGGAGTGGAACTGAATTTAGATATTGCAAATGAAATCAGTGCGATTACTCCAAATCTGTGCCATCTGGCACCAGCCGGACACACTTATATTGAAGAATTAAATGAGGCTGGCGGGGTTTATGCAGTTATGAATGAACTGGATAAGAAAAACCTCCTTCATACAGACCTCATTACGGTAACCGGCAAGACAGTAAAAGAAAATATTGAAAATTGCAAAAATCTCAATCCGGAAGTCATCCGTCCAATTGAAAATCCATACAGTGAAACCGGCGGTATCGCAGTATTAAAGGGTAACCTGGCACCGGACTCCGGCGTTGTAAAACGTTCGGCAGTAGCTCCGGAAATGATGGTACATGAAGGTCCGGCAAGAGTATTTGACTGCGAAGAAGATGCAATTGACGCAATTAAGAACGGCAAAATCAATGCAGGAGATGTGGTTGTTATCCGTTACGAAGGACCAAAAGGCGGACCTGGTATGCGTGAAATGTTAAATCCGACTTCAGCAATTATGGGCATGGGACTTGGCTCCAGCGTAGCCCTGATTACAGACGGACGTTTCAGCGGTGCCTCCAGAGGTGCGGCGATTGGACACATATCACCGGAGGCGGCAGTAGGGGGGCCCATTGCCCTGGTGGAAGAAGGAGATACCATCCGGATTAATATCCCGGAAAATAAACTGGACTTTGTTATTTCTGAGGAAGAAATGGAAGAGAGAAGAGCAAAATGGCAGCCGAGAACGCCAAAGATTACCACGGGCTATCTGGCACGCTATGCAGCAATGGTTACTTCCGGCAACCGCGGCGCAATCCTGGAAATACCAAAGAAATAGAAAAGAGGTAAGCAGATGAGATTAACAGGTTCTGAAATCGTAATAGAATGTTTAAAAGAGCAGGGTGTAGACACCGTATTTGGATATCCGGGCGGTACCATTCTCAATATTTATGATGCATTATATAAGCATGAAGGAGAAATCCGCCATGTCCTCACCTCACACGAGCAGGGAGCAGCCCACGCAGCGGACGGCTATGCCCGTGCAACCGGAAAAGTAGGTGTCTGTATGGCTACTTCCGGACCGGGTGCTACGAATCTGGTAACCGGCATTGCGACAGCATATATGGATTCTGTGCCCATGGTGGCAATTACAGCAAATGTTGCGGTACCCCTCCTTGGCAGGGACAGTTTTCAGGAAATTGACATTGCAGGTGTGACAATGCCCATTACCAAACATAACTTTATTGTAAAAGATGTAGAAAAACTGGCTGAGACCATCCGCCGTGCATTTATCATCGCAAAAGAAGGAAGACCGGGACCGGTTCTGATAGATATAACCAAAGACGTTACTGCAAATGAATCAGAATATGAAATGGTGAAACCGGAACCCATTGAACGTAAAACAGACTATATTAAAGAAGATGATCTGGAAGCAGTCATCGCCTTAATTAATAAATGTAAAAAACCATTTGTATTCGTAGGCGGCGGAGCGGTAATTGCAGAAGCATCGGAAGAATTAAATGAATTTGTGGAAAAAGTGCATGCACCGGTTGCAGATACCCTGATGGGTAAAGGCGCATTTGACGGAACCAGTGAGCTGTACTGCGGTATGCTGGGAATGCATGGAACGAAGACCTCGAACTTTGGAGTTACCCAGTGTGACCTTTTAATCACCATTGGCGCCAGATTCAGTGACCGCGTTGTGGGAAAGGCTGACAGCTTTGCCAAAAATGCGAAGATCATACAGATCGATGTAGATCCGGCTGAAATCAATAAAAACATCATTGTAAATGAAAGTATTATCGGTGATGTAAAAGAAGTATTAAAGAGATTAAATACAAGGATTGAAGAGCACCGCCATGACGAATGGCTGGCTCAGATTGCAGATCTGAAGCAGAGATTTCCGTTAAAATATAACGAAGAAGGCTTAACCGGTCCTTATATTGTAGAAGAAATCTACCGCGTTACCAAAGGGGATGCGGTGATTACCACAGAAGTCGGACAGCATCAGATGTGGGCGGCACAGTATTACAAATACAAAAAGCCCCGCACGTTTATAACTTCAGGTGGGCTTGGAACCATGGGATACGGTCTGGGTGCCAGCCTGGGTGCGAAGCTTGGATGCCCGGATAAGACTGTCATAAATATTGCAGGAGACGGCTGTTTCCGTATGAATATGAATGAAATTGCTACGGCAGCCAGATATAATATTCCGATTATTCAGGTTGTTATTAACAATCACGTTCTTGGAATGGTGCGCCAGTGGCAGACATTGTTCTATGAAAAGCGTTATTCACATACCATATTAAATGACGCTGTAGATTTTGTGAAATTGGCAGAAGCCATGGGAGCGGAAGGAATCCGCGTTACAAAAAAAGAAGAAGTAGCGCCGGCTCTTGAAAAAGCAATTGCTCTTGGAAGACCGGTTGTCATCGACTGCCAGATCGACTGCGATGATAAAGTATTCCCAATGGTACCGGCGGGTGCGGCGATTGAAGAAGCATTTGACCAGGATGATTTAAAATAAAATAACCTATTGACTATTTTTTAGCATAGCGATAAAATAGTGCTTATGAGTCCAATTTAGGATGGTAAAGTAAAAAAGTGTTTAAATATGAGGAGGAAACAAAAGTGAGCAGAGTGTACAATTTTTCAGCGGGTCCGGCAGTATTACCGGAAGAAGTACTTAAGGAAGCAGCAGCAGAGATGCTGGACTATAAGGGGTCCGGAATGTCCGTAATGGAAATGAGTCACCGATCTCAGGTTTTTGATGAAATTATCTGTGATGCAGAACAGGATTTACGCGATCTGATGAAGATACCGGACAATTATAAGGTACTGTTTTTGCAGGGCGGTGCGTCACAGCAGTTTGCCATGATACCAATGAATCTGATGAAGAATAAAGTTGCAGATTATATTGTTACAGGCCAGTGGGCGAAAAAAGCTTACCAGGAAGCACAGAAGTACGGCAAAGCGAATAAAATTGCCACTTCTGAGGATCAGACATTTTCCTATATTCCGGACTGCTCTGATTTACCGATCAGTGAAGACGCAGATTATGTATATATCTGTGAGAATAACACAATTTACGGGACGAAGTTTAAGACCTTGCCAAATACAAAAGGCAAAACTCTGGTAGCAGATGTTTCTTCCTGTTTCTTATCAGAACCGGTTGATGTGACTAAATATGGAATTATTTATGGCGGCGTTCAGAAAAATATCGGTCCTGCAGGTATGGTAATTGTTATCATCCGGGAAGATCTGATTACGGAAGACACCCTTTCTGGAACACCAACCATGCTGCAGTATAAGACACATGCGGATGCAAAATCTCTTTACAATACACCAAACAGCTATTGCATTTATATGTGCGGCAAAGTATTCAAATGGCTGAAGAAAATGGGCGGTTTGGATGCAATGAAATTACATAATGAAAAGAAAGCAGCAATCCTCTATGACTTCCTGGATAACAGCAGATTATTCAAAGGAACGGTAGTAAAAGAGGACCGTTCTCTCATGAATGTCCCATTTGTTACCGGAAATGACGAGTTAGATGCGAAGTTTGTAAAAGCAGCAAAAGCAGCAGGATTTGAGAACCTGAAAGGACACAGATCCGTAGGTGGAATGAGGGCCAGCATCTATAATGCAATGCCAATTGAAGGTGTTGAAAAATTAGTGGAATTTATGAAGAAATTCGAAGAGGAGAACCTGTAAAATGTTGAAATATAATTGTTTAAATCCCATTGCCGAGGCAGGAACGGGTCTGTTTACAGAGAACTATGAAAAAGTGGATCAATACCAGGAAGCGGATGCTATATTAGTGAGAAGTGCGGCAATGCATGACATGGAGTTTCCGTCAAACATTGAAGCAATAGCAAGAGCCGGTGCCGGTGTAAATAATATCCCCCTTGACAAATGTGCAGATCAGGGTATTGTAGTATTTAATACACCCGGAGCAAATGCCAATGGCGTAAAAGAACTGGTAATTGCAGGTATGCTCTTAGCAGCACGTGATATTGTAGGCGGTGTAAACTGGGTTCAGTCAGAAAGACAGAATGAGTTAATTGCCAAAGCAACGGAAAAGGAAAAGAAAAACTTTGCCGGATCGGAGATACAGGGTAAGAAACTGGGTATTATCGGTCTGGGTGCAATCGGTGTAGCTGTTGCGAATGCGGCAACACATCTTGGTATGGAAGTATACGGATACGATCCCTATATTTCGGTAGATGCAGCCTGGAACCTTTCCAGAAGCATTAAACATATCCAGCAGGTAGATGATATTTACAGAGAATGTGATTATATCACCATTCATGTTCCGCTGATGGATGCTACAAAGAAGATGATCAATCAGGATGCAATCGCATTGATGAAAGACGGCGTTGTAATTCTGAACTTTGCCAGAGACCTGCTGGTAGACGAAGATGCTATGGTAACTTCTCTGCGTACCGGTAAGGTTAAGAAATATGTAACGGATTTCCCGAATCCAACTACAGCAGGAGAAAAGGGATGCCTGGTAATTCCTCATCTGGGTGCATCCACTGAAGAATCAGAAGAAAATTGTGCAATTATGGCTGTCAAACAAGTAAAGGATTATCTGGAAAACGGTAATATCAAAAACGCCGTTAATTATCCAAACTGTAATATGGGGGAATGTACCCACGTATGCCGTATTGCAATTAATCACAGAAACACCAAGAATATGATCGGACAGTTCGCATCCGTTCTTGGTTCCGCAGATCTGAACATTGCCAATATGACGAATACAAGCAAAGGTGATTATGCATATTCGTTATTTGATTTAGATACCCATCTTCCGGAGGTCGTACTGGATACTCTGAAGAATATTGAAGGCGTGCTGAAGGTTCGAGTGATTAAATAATGATTAACATAATTGTCGCAAAATGTGAGGTTTTGCGGCAATTTTTGTATCAGGAGAAGGATAAGCAGTATTAGAGCGTGTTTGAAAATGGGGATGGGCTGGCTGCCGCCGCCCGGATCTGAGACAGGAGGTATTTCATGTTGTATCAGGTAAAAAAGGTTTTAAGGCCTGTGAAGGCAGCAAAGACAGTTGCCAGATCGGTGAGAAAAAACCGCAGGGAATATGGTATATTGTGGGAGAAGTTACAGAAAGAATTACAGAAAATAGTGAAAGGCAGGAAGAATTAATGGCAGAAGTAAAGGCATTTCGGGCAATCCGTCCAAGAGAAGATCTGGCATCCAAAATTGCGGCACTTCCCTATGACGTTTATAACAGGAAGGAAGCAAAAGCGGAGGTGGCAAAGGAACCTTATAGTTTTTTGAAAATTGACCGTGCGGAGACACAGTTTCCGGATGAGGTGGATACCTATGATCCGTCCGTATATCAGAAAGCCCATGATATTTTATGGGAGATGAAAGCGGAGGGGGAATTTGTGCAGGATGAGTCCAGCTGCTATTATCTCTATGAGCTGGTTATGGATGGCAGGCCACAGACAGGCATCGTAGCCTGCGCGTCTATTGATGATTATATGAATGGTGTGATTAAAAAGCATGAGAATACCAGAGCAGATAAAGAACAGGACCGTATCCACCATGTAGACAGCTGTGATGCCCAGACGGGACCGATCTTCCTGGCTTACCGTAAAAATGAGGTGCTGAAAAAGCTGGTTTTACAGGGAAAGGCAGAGGAACCGGTATTTGATTTTGTATCGCCGGATGGGATTACCCATAGGGGATGGAAAATAGAGGATGCGAAGCTGAACCGGGAGATTCAGCAAGCTTTTGGAGAGGTTGGGCATATTTACATAGCGGACGGGCATCACCGTGCAGCATCAGCTGTTAAGGTTGGTTTAAAGCGCAGAGAAGCACATCCGGACTATGATGGTACAGAAGAATTCAATTATTTCCTTTCGGTTTTGTTTTCGGAAGACGAACTTCTGATTCTGGATTATAACCGGGTAGTGATGGACTTAAATGGAATGTCCGGGGAAACGTTTAGGGAAAAGGCAGCAGAAAAATTTGATATCCAGAAATCCGAAGTACCGGTTAAGCCGGATGCAAAGGGAATTTTAGGAATGTATTTAACAGACGGCTGGTATCGTCTGCAGGTGAAACCGGCATATGTTTCAGATGATCCGGTCAAAGGTCTGGATGTTTCTGTTTTACAGGATGAATTATTACATCCGGTGCTTGGAATCCAAGATCCCAAGACAGATAAAAGGATTGATTTTGTTGGCGGAATCCGCGGTCTTTCGGAACTTGAAATGAGAGTGAAAGAGTGCGGCGGTGTGGCATTTTCCATGTATCCAACATCCATAGGGGAACTGTTTGCAGTAGCAGATGACAGCCTTCTGATGCCTCCGAAATCTACCTGGTTTGAACCCAAACTCAGAAGCGGATTGTTTATCCACAGCCTTACGTAATACCGCGGGAACAGTTTTAGTTCCATTCATAAGATAAATGTGGTAAAATAGCCATATAGAAATGGGACAAGGAGGGTATGCTATGAATGAAAAATTATACGAGTTAATGGATTGGGCAGAAATTGAGGCAATTGTTTATTCAGAAGAGGACAATCCCCATTCATTATTGGGAGCACATCTTACAGAAGAAGGCGTATTGATACAGGCATTTATTCCCCAGGCAGTTCAGGTTGCCGTATGTATAGATGGGGTAAAAAAGGAATACGAAATGGAACTGGAAGATGAGGCAGGGTACTTCGCAGTCTTGATACCCAGAAAGAGCATTCCTGATTACACGTTTAAAATTACTTATGATACCGGAGATACGGAAGAGATAAAAGATCCGTATGCGTTTGCACCGCAGATTACGGAAAAGGAAACAAAAAAGTTCAATGCAGGAATCTGCTATGACATTTATGAAAAGCTGGGGGCCCACCCCATGACACTGGGTGGAACCGAAGGCGTGTATTTTGCAGTATGGGCGCCCAATGCTGCCAGAGTCAGCGTTGTTGGCGATTTCAATTCATGGGATGGCAGACGTTTTCCTATGAGGAGGCTGTGGGACAGCGGAATCTTTGAATTGTTTATACCTGGGGTTAAAGTGGGAGAGATCTACAAATATGAGATAAAAGCAAAAGGCGGACTCACTTATCTGAAAGCAGATCCCTATGCCAATGCCGCCGAGTTAAGACCGAACAATGCATCGGTAGTGGCTGATCTTCGGAACTTTAAATGGACAGATGCGGCGTGGCTTGCAAAGAGAAAGAAAACCGATACCAAAAAAGAACCCATGGCTGTTTATGAAATGCATTTGGGTTCCTGGAGGCGGCCTAAGGAGGAAGGAAGTGGCTTCCTGGGGTACCGGGAACTGGCACCACAGATCGCCGCATATATCAAAGAAATGGGATATACCCATATAGAGCTGATGCCAATCATGGAACATCCTTTTGATGGTTCCTGGGGTTATCAGGTGACCGGATATTATGCACCGACCAGCCGCTATGGAACGCCGGAGGACTTTATGTTCTTCATGGATTATATGCACCAGCAGGGCATCGGTGTAATTCTGGACTGGGTTCCGGCACATTTCCCAAGAGATACCTTTGGACTTTGTACCTTTGACGGAACCTGCCTCTATGAACATCTGGATCCAAGACAGGGATCACATCCTCACTGGGGCACACTGATCTATAACTACGGGCGTCCTGAGGTCAGGAATTTCTTAATTGCAAATGCTTTGTTCTGGGCAGAAAAATATCATGTAGATGGTATCCGTATGGATGCGGTAGCGTCTATGCTCTATCTGGATTATGGCAAAAACGATGGAGAATGGGTTGCCAACATGTATGGCGGCAATGAAAACCTGGAAGCTGTGGAATTTTTCAAACAGCTCAATGGCGTCTTTAAGAAAAAAGAAGGCGGTGCTATTCTCATCGCGGAAGAATCCACTGCATGGCCGAAGATCACGGCACCATTGGAGGATGACGGGCTGGGATTTGATTATAAATGGAATATGGGATGGATGAATGATTTTATCCATTATATGTCTCTGGATCCACTGTTTCGCGGCGGTCACCATGGGGAGCTGACTTTCAGCATGGTATATGCTTACAGTGAGGATTTTGTTCTGACACTATCTCATGATGAGGTTGTTCATGGCAAGGCTTCCATGATTGGCAAAATGCCGGGAGAGCCAACAAGCCAGTTCGCAAATCTGCGTGCCGCTTACGGATATATGATGGCACATCCTGGTAAAAAGCTTCTGTTCATGGGACAGGAATTTGCACAGTATTCGGAATGGTCGGAAGAAAAAGAGCTGGAGTGGGACATGCTGGATGTCAAACAGCATAAACAGATGCAGGATTATGTAAAAGCATTAAATGCATTCTATGTAAAGAACCCGGCGCTTTATCAGCTGGATTATGATCCAAAAGGTTTTGAATGGATTAATAATATATCTGCCAATGAAAATATGCTGGTATTTACCAGAAATACACGCAAGAAGGATGAAATGCTGTTAATCGTTTGTAATTTCTCTCCCCTTGTATATGAAAATCATAAAATAGGGGTACCTTATCCTGGTAAGTACAAAGAAATCTTTAACAGTGACAAAAAAGAATTCGGCGGAACGGGGATGGTGAATCCACGTGTGAAGCCTTCCAAAAAAGAAGAATGCGATGACCGTCCGAATTCCATTTCCGTAAAGGTACCGCCAATGGGAATATCCATTTTCTCTTATACGAAAGCGGTAGAGAAGAAAGCTGAACAAAAGCCGGAAAAAGCCAGAGAAAAGAAAAGCACTTTGAAGGAAGAACTTCAGAAGAAGATCGAAGAGGCGGAAAGCCAGAGTGCCGGACAGGCTGCGGCACCGACACCTCCAGTGGCTGTAAAGTCTGAGAAGCTTAAACCGGTTGAGGTAAAGGTAGAAAAATTAGAGCCGGTGGAGACAGAGAAGGTGTCAAAGATCGAACTAGAGCCGGTGAAGACAGAAAAGATAGAAAAGGTAACAAAGGCAGTAGCAAAGTCAGTGAAGCCGATTAAAAAGACAGCAAAAAAGTCGACGGCAAAGAAAACGACTGGAACTGCCAAAACAAAAAAGAAACAGGATGCAGAAAAAGATCAGAAATAAGAGTTATTAAAGATCAGAATTAAAAGAGATGAAAGGGTAATTAAAATGGAAGAAACAATTGCAGATCAGGTGGAGAAGGCGAATGCTGTCGTTAAATATTTTGAACAGAAACTCCCGGGTATCGCCGACTTTGGAATAAAAATCTTAATTGCCCTGCTTGTATTTTTTATTGGAAGTAAGATGATAAAGTGGATGTTAAAGCTTCTGAAAAAACCATTCCTGCGCGCAGGTTTGGAGGAAGGCTCCTTACATTTCCTTAATTCACTGGTAAAGGCGATTCTCTATATTTTACTGGTATCGGGAATTGCAACTTATCTGGGAGTAAAAGAAGCTTCCATTGCGGCATTATTAGGTTCTATGGGTGTGGGTATCGTCCTGGCACTTAAGGAATCCCTGGGGAATCTGGCAGGAGGATTTATTCTCCTGCTGATGAAACCGTTTAGCATAGGTGATTATATCAAAGAAGATGTGAATGAAAATGAAGGTACTGTCAGTAAGATAGATTTATTCTATACTACTTTACTGACACCGGACAACCGGACAATCAGTATCCCGAATGGTTCCTTATCCAATACAAGCCTGACGAATTTATCAAGACAGAATAAAAGGCAGCTGAGGCTGGTGATCGGCATATCATACAAAGCCGATATCAGAAAGGCGAAAGAGATTCTGGAGGAAATCCTGAATAATGATATCGCAATATTAAAGGAAGAACCCATAGAGATCTTTGTGGATAATCTGGCAGCGAGCAGTGTGGAATTAGGCTTTCGTTCCTGGGTAAAACCGGAGGATTACTGGCCGGCAAGATGGAGAATCATGGAACGTGTGAAATATGCGTTTGACCAAGAAGGCATTAACATTCCCTATAATCAATTAGATGTTACAATAAAAAATGCAGAGGTACAAAACGAGATAAACAGGAGGTAACTGTAATGGCAGTATCAAGAGAAACGGATGAAGAAAGGAATAGCGATACACAGGAACATCTTTCCGGAGCCCATACACATGTAAGGGAGGATGGGACTGTGTATGAACATATGCATATGCATGTTCATGAAAATGAATCCGTTCCACATTCCCATGGCCATGTACATTCCCATGAGAGCACAAAAGCGGTTATGAACCGTTTATCACGGGCAATCGGGCATCTGGAGTCCATTAAGAGGATGGTAGAAAGTGGAAGGGACTGCAGTGAAGTCCTCATCCAGTTATCAGCGGTAAAAGCAGCAATTAACAATACAGGAAAGGTCATTCTGCACGACCACATTCAGCATTGCCTGATTGATGCAGTTGAGTCGGGCGATACACAGGCGATTGAAGAATTGAATAAAGCTATAGACCGTTTTATAAAATAAAATATCTTGCAATGTGCAGATTGCTTTAAGGAAAGGGATGAGTTTATGAAGATAGACTATTTAATCAAAGCAATACAGCAATCTGAATATCTGGTGGCCCTTGGGGGCCTGAATATGATGCGAGAGGTAGGCATTACTCATTATCACGACAAAGATGAGGCCTATCGAATTGAAAGAAAGTATGGGTACTCTCCGGAGGAATTATTTTCTGCCCGTTGCTTTGCGACCAATCCGGAAAAATTTTATAATTACTATAAAGATGACATTCTGTCCCAAAATGAAGAAGAACCAGGACCTGCATACTATGCACTGGCCAGACTAGAGGCCATGGGAAGGCTAAAATATATTATTACAAGAGAAATATACAATCTTCCCCAGAGAGCAGGCTGCAAAAAAGTAATTAACCTTCACGGAAATATTTATGAGAATAACCATTGCCCAAGATGCTTAAAACAGTTTTCGCTGGAATATATAAAAAAAGCAGAGGGAGTTCCGCTCTGCGATGAATGCAACATTCCGCTCCATCCGGGTGTACGGCTGGTAGGAGAAATGGTAGATAACCATGTGATGAGCAAGGCGGCTGAAGAAGTGGCTAAAGCAGATGTACTGCTGGTACTGGGGCTGCATCTGAAAACGGAATTATGCAGGGAGTGCATACAATACTTCCAGGGTCAAAGGTTAATTTTAATAAATTCCCAGGAACATTATGCTGACAATGTTGCAGATATGGTGTATCATGACAATGTGCAGACGTTCTTTCCAAAGGTAGTGGATATGATTCAAATGTGACAGAAAAAATACGGGATTATTTAAAGGAGCATTAATCCAATGGACAAAGAAAAAGTGGATAAAGAAGATCCAGGTTATAAAAAACGCAGGAATAGAAAGATTTTGATTATCGTAGGAGTAATTCTGCTTCTGATAGCGGCAGCAGTGGCATTTGCATATTCTTATGTGCAAAGCAAGCTGGGAAAAATACAGTCCAGTGAGATGAATATGGACAAAGTAGTAGTAAATGAAGAACTGGAAACGAATAAAGTCATCAAAGGATACACGAATATAGCACTCTTTGGACTGGATACCAGAGACGAGGATCTCTCCCGGGCCAATAGTGATGCAATCATAATCGCAAGCATCAATAACGACACAAAAGAAGTAAAACTGGTATCGATTTATCGTGATACGTACTTATACATTGGCGGAGACTTATACAGAAAAGCAAATGCCGCATATGCCAATGGCGGAGCGGAACGAGCTGTATCTACATTAAATGAAAACTTTGATTTGAAAATTCAGGATTATATATCCGTTGATTTTAATGCATTAGCTGAGATCGTGGATTTATTGGGTGGAATAGAACTGACAGTAGATGAAGCGGAAAGCGTGCATCTGAATAATTATTGTGTGGAAACTTCAGAAGTAACGGGCAAGAGCTATGAAAAGCTTCCGGGCGCAGGTACTTATAACATGAATGGCGTACAGGCAACCTCCTATTCCAGAATCCGTTATACCGCAGGAAATGATTACAAGAGAACTGAACGCCAGCGGGAAGTAATTGAGAAGATCGTAGAAAAGGTGAAGAAAGCAGATGTAGGGACACTGAATAAAATCATGGATGAAGTATTCCCCATGATCCGTACCAGTATGGCCCAGTCAGAAATGATTTCTATGGGAATGGGAATGTTATCCTACAATATAACCGAGACAATCGGATTCCCTTACGATCATAAGACCGGCGGCAAAGGTGGATCAGGAGATGATGAAGTACCCCAGACATTGGAAAGCAATGTTATAAAACTGCACGAATTTCTTTTTGGCACAAAAGATTATGATCCTTCAGCCAGAGTCAAAGATCTGAGTCAAAAAATACAGAAACTCACCGGAGTAGGACCAAAAGAAGAATCTACAGAGAAAACCTCAGAAAAAACCTCAGAAAAATCAACTGGAAACTCAACAGAAGATTTCACAGAAGATAAGACGGAAGATTCCAGCGAAAAGACTACAAAGGAATCATATAGTAAAGATTCCGGGAAATCATCTAAGATTGGAACCACTGCTGAGACAGAGTCAGAAACTGAATCGGAAACAGAATCAGAGTCAGAGTAAGAGACAAAATAAAGCAGGATATGGAATGATGCAGTTTGCTGTTTGTACAGTAAGCTGCATTTTTATTTTTGTTAGGTTTTTGTTAGAATTTGTCAGATATTATTGCGGTCAGAGCCGGATTGCAGTATACTCATGATAGAAGAAATCAGTGATAGAAGTTTTCAGTGATAGAAGGAAAATCTTTACCACGGTTAAGAAATCAGGCAGGATTGATGAAAAGTCAAGGGGGAGAGATTGAGATGAAAAATAATCTTTGGAACGCTTTGGTTCATCCAGAAGAGGTGGATAAAATTCAAGTTATGGATGCTGTAGAGGATGGGCAGATAAAGGATTGGCGGAGAAGAAACCGGTTTAACTATTTTGTATATTTTAGTTCTTTCATTGTGTTTCAGATACTATTATATGTTTTTCGTGAAATACCGGTAGAAACATCAAAATGGTTGATCCTTATACTCTTTCCTTCTGCAATATTCTGTGTGGGGGATGCGGCATATGATTGTTATTGCGGATTACCGGGTAAATCAGATGTGGGAATCAGAAATCTGATCGGAATAATATTTAGCTATTGTATCGGTATCCTGGTATTTTGGATGCTGCTATATACCTTAGAAATATTTGGAGGACCAAATGGAAAAAGGTTAAGTTTTTTAGCAGCGACTGCTGCCGGTACAGTGGCTGCGCTATTCGTATATGTCGATATGGCAATTATATATCGTCAGTATGTAAAGAAGAACCTGCCAGGGGTAACCGGTAAACAAATCATGGCAACAAAGGTGGTTTCCGGCATCTGCGCAGGTGTTTTAATAGTTGCTTTCCTTGGACTGATTCTTTATCCATTCTTAACAATATAACCAGATAACAAACATAGAAGAAAATTTGAAGAAATAGTAAAAAAAGCTTGCAAAATTCCTAAAATTTGTATATAATAATTTAGGTCGGTGGTTGAGAATTCAACCACATGCTTCTGTGGCTCAGCTGGTAGAGCGCCGCATTCGTAATGCGTAGGTCGCCGGTTCAAATCCGGCCAGGAGCTTTGAAAAACCCTTGAATTTCAAGGGTTTTTTTGTATTATCTCCATGAATCGAAGTAACGGTCATAATTCATATTACTGTTTTTAACACGTTTAAACCAATGATTAGCGTCAGGAATTTTCAGGAATATCTAAATGAAACATCACATCTTCATAATCTTTGACAAAATATCTTATATTCGTTCGTCCCTTTTGAATAATCGTATGTCCCTCTTTCTCCAGTTCATCCTTTTGCGCTTCTACTCCGCCCGGGTATTTGGGATTTAATTCGCCGTTCGCCTTTAATGTCCTCCAGTAGGGTGTTTCATCATCACTTCTCTGGTAACTTGCCCATGCAGCAATGGATACAAAGATGCCGGCTGTGATTGGTTCCGTGAAATCCGCACCGCTCATCTTTGCAAAATACTCCCTTATTTTTCCTATGGTAAGAACTCTTCCAAAAGGCACCGTCTTCATTACACGGTCATAGGCAGCAGGCGGGGCGAAAAACATTTTGTCACCGCCATATTTGTTTATACTTTTTGGGTCCGTCACCGTCTGGAATTTAGGCATATCCTTCGCATCATTTAGCATTGCATTAAAATCTTTTTTGTCTTCATTTGCCATAACCAACACCTCCTGTACCAAGTATAGTCTGTAAAGATGATCCATGCAATGAGGCTGTTTAAATATTTTAGCAATATTTCTGTTGGAAACATATTTGGGGTATACGGTAAAAAGGTAGAAAAAAGGTATACGAAATGAAGATATACAGTAAGGAGGCATGCGGCACATGAGGAACAAAAGAAGCATATAAATAAAGCATCATAAAGAGGGGGTAGACAGTATGGATATTATGGATTATATAAAGCCAGGTTTGATTGTGGTTGCAATTATATTATATTTTATTGGTATATGGCTAAAACAAAGTACTTTGCTTCCGGATAAATACATTCCGTTGGTGGTTGGTTTTATTGGAATTGTGATATGCGGTATTTGGGTGATAGCCACATCCAGGTTTATAACGGGGCAGGACATTGCGCTGGGCTTATTTACTGCCATTGTGCAGGGAATACTGGTGGCAGGCTTAAGCACATATGTGAACCAGATTATAAAGCAGATCAATAAGCAGGAGTAGGTACCTGATTTTATGTCGGCAGGTAAATTAGAACAGACAGAATATAAAAACCCCGGCGCTATGCCGGGGATATAAGTATCTGATTTATTGGGAGTACCCCGCAGTTCTTGGGGAAGCCTGCGGAGCGCGAGTTGTGAAACGTACTAGATTTTTACCAATACAAAGAAATTCTACCATATTCATCATATTATGACAAGATAATTATTTTGCTAAATTTATACATAAATCGACAAAGTAAACTGTTTACAAAAATTTTATGAATCCTTTATTGATTTAAATTTTCATACAACCTATAATACTATTAATGATGGAAATAATATTTAGGAGGATTTGGAAGTGAAGGAAAAGTTTCAGAGGTTTATGGTGGGACGGTATGGAGCGGATGAATTATCGAGATTTATGATAATTGTGGCTTTTGTATTGGTGGTATTATCAATTTTTATCAGAAGCGGGTTGTTTTCATGGGTTCCGTTGATATTGCTGGTTTTGATTTATGTGAGAATGTTTTCGAAAAATGTTCAGAAACGCTATGCGGAAAACCAGAAGTTTCTGGAGCTAAAAGGCAGGGTTACCGGATTATTCCACGGACAGAAAAAGCGCCTGGAACAGAGTAAAGATTATCATATTTACAAATGTCCCAAATGCAAACAGAAAATACGGATTCCCCGGGGCAAAGGAAAGATATCAATTACCTGTCCCAAATGCGGAGACCAGTTTATAAAGAAGAGTTGATAGAAAAGCAGAGGATTGAGCGATGTTCGGATATGTGACGATTAATCAGGATGAAATTAAAATAAAGGATTATAAGACCTACCGGGCATACTATTGCGGGCTGTGTAAGCGGTTAGGAAAGCAATATGGAGTCAGAGGAAAGGTTTTGCTGACCTTTGATATGACTTTTCTGGGTCTGCTGTTATCAAGTCTGTATGAGTCCCAGGACGAGCTTAAATTGCAAAGGTGTGTATTACATCCTTCGAAAAAAGAATTGATTGCGGAAAATGAAATGCTGGATTATGCGGCGGATATGAATGTACTTCTGGCTTACCATAACTTAATGGATGACTGGTTTGACGATCATAATGCTGCCAAACTTACCCTTGCCAGGATGATACATAAAAAGTATAAAGAAACGGCAGAAAGGTATCCCCGGCAGCGCAGGGCAATTCAAAGATATATGAAAAAAATGCACGAATGTGAAGCGCGCAAAGAAAAAGACCTGGATGTAGCAGCAGGGCTTACCGGAACCGTGTTAAAAGAACTGTTTATCTATAAAAGAGATGAATGGAAGGAACCGCTGGGTCAGATGGGCTTTTATCTGGGGAAATTCATTTATCTGATGGATGCATATGAAGATGTGGAAAAGGATAAAAAGGCTGGAAATTATAACCCTCTGATACCAATGATGAAAGATTCTGATTTTACAGATAAGTGCAAAGACATGATGATGCTGATGATGGCAGAATGCTCCAGGGCATTTGAGAGGTTGCCAATTCTAGAAAATGTTGCTATACTAAGAAATATATTGTATTCCGGAGTTTGGGTGAAATACGAAAAAGTAACGAAGGAAAGAGCAGGAAATAAGAATGATAATGGATCCATATAAGGTGCTGGGGATTCCGTCTTCAGCATCTGATGATGAGGTAAAAAAAGCATATAGGCAAATGAGCAGGAAATATCATCCCGATGCAAATCTGAACAATCCAAACAAGGATCAGGCAGAAGAGAAATTCAAAGAGGTACAGCAGGCTTATGACCAGATCATGAAGGAACGTACCGGTGGTTATACGGGAGGTTATGGCGGACAAAGCAGTCAGGGCTATGGGCAGGGACAGGGTTTTGACGGCTATGGCGGTGGATTCGGTCAGCGTCAGCATGAGAGTGGTGAGCCAATCGAATATCAGGCAGCGGCGAATTATATCAATGCCGGACACTTTCAGGAAGCTTTGAACGTATTAAATAACATTTCGCAGCGCAATGCGAAGTGGTATTATCTCAGTGCACTTGCTAATGCAGGAATTGGCAATAATCTCAATGCGAAAGATTTTGCAGCCCGGGCAGCTGCTCTGGAACCAAATAATTTCCAGTATCAACAGCTTAAGAGACAGTTGGAGTCCGGCGGGCAGTGGTATCAGACAATGGGCAGCGGTTACGGTGGAATGCCCCAGAATTTTGATACAAGCTGTTGTACACAGCTTTGCTGTATGAATATGCTGTGCGGATGTTGCTGCAGACCATGTTAATGAATTAATTTCAACTTTATGAAAGTTTCTGAAAATGTGCCTGCATATGATACTTTGCGGTAGGAATGCACCAAATGCAGTCAGTGGGTGTGGTAATGCTGCACCAGCCCAATTTGGTACATCCCTGTCACAAACAGTTTATATCTTTTTAATTATAACAAATTATATGGTAAAAGAAACGGCAAGAAAGAAATAGAAGGTGGGAATCCTTCTTTTTTTGTGCCTTAAATGCACCTGAAACGAATCTGATGGAATGAGCAGCGCTTGACAGATGGGTGGTAAAATAATATGATGGAAGTGCAGAAATTAATAAAAGAGCATAAGAGTGAAAGGATGACAGAATGTATAAAATATTAATTGTGGAAGATGACATGATTATCGCTTCGTCAGTGAAAGAGTATTTACGGACATGGGGGATGGAGACGGAGGTTATCACAGATTTTGAGAAGGTCATCGAAAACTTTATTGCGTTTGATCCACAGCTGGTTCTGATGGATATAACTCTGCCTTTCTTCAATGGATATCACTGGTGTCAGGAAATCAGGAAGATCTCTAAAGTTCCGATTATTTTTCTGTCTTCTATGAGTGATAACATGAACATTGTAATGGCGATCAACATGGGTGGAGATGATTTCATTACCAAACCTTTTGACTTAACCGTTCTTGCAGCAAAAGTTCAGGCAATGCTGCGGAGAACATATGCTTTTCAGGGTCAGACAAATGTGATAGAACATAATGGTGCCATTTTAAATCTGAGTGATACTACATTATTATACAGGGAGCAAAAAACAGATCTGACAAAAAATGATTTCAAGATCCTGCAGATCCTGTTAGAAAATGCAGGGAAGGTCGTGTCCCGGGATGCTATTATGGAGCGCTTATGGGAAAGTGACAGTTTTATTGACGATAATACACTGACTGTAAATATCACAAGGCTGCGTAAGAAGCTTGAAGATATTGGACTGGAAGGGTTTATAGCAACAAAAAAGGGAATAGGATATATGGTGGTGTAAATGGATAAAATCAGAGAATATAAAATAATCGGCAGATATATGAAAGATCATCTGATGCAGATGTTGGCAGTTCTCATATTTTCCTTCATCTTTATGCTGATCTTCTATCTATATGGGATACCGATTAAAATATATGGCTACGCTTTTTTACTGTGTTTTGCGGTTGGATTTGTGATGACAACCATCAGCTATTGGAAATATAGAAGCAAGCACATAGCACTTGCAGGGCTTTTTAGCAGAATCACGGTAGAATGCAATGATCTGCCTCCCGCAGGAAGCTTGCAGGAAGCAGATTACCAGGAAATATTATTAAAACTGTTTCATGATACCGCTCAGGAAAAGGAGCAGGAAGAACGCAGTAAAAAAGATATGATGGATTACTACACCTTATGGGCACATCAGATTAAAACCCCTATTACTGCAATGCGTCTGCTTATTCAGGTAGAAGACAATGCCAGAAACCAGAGCCTGCTGCAGCAGCTGCTTAAAATCGAACGGTATGTTGATATGGTATTGCAATATCTGCGTATGGAAAATATGTCATCCGATTTGAAGCTTCAGGAATACAAAATTCTGGATTTGGTAAGGAAGGCGGTAAAGCAGGACAGTTCGGTCTTTATTTACCGGAAAATTCCTTTTGAGTTAAAAGAAATGGATGATACGGTGATTACAGATGAGAAATGGATGGTATTTGTGATAGAACAGATCTTGTCCAATGCGCTGAAATACACAAATGAAGGTAAAATATCGGTTTATATGGATCCAAATGAGCGGGAGACCTTAATCATCGAAGATACCGGTATTGGCATTCAGGAAGAGGATCTGCCCCGTATTTTTGAAAATGGATTTACCGGATACAACGGGCGTATGGGTAAGAAATCAACCGGCATTGGTTTATATCTTTGTAAGAAGATTTTAGACAGACTTGGACATTCTATTAGAGTTTCATCGAAAGTTGGTCAGGGAACCAGGATTGCAATTAATCTGTATCGAGAACAACTGAAAACAGAATAACCAGGGAATATACCAGTGGAAAGGAGACGCTAACTATGATAATTATAAGACCCCCTTGTTAAGCGTTACACAGAAATCGAGGACCTCCAATTATGATCTATATCGTACATAATAGATGATAAAATTGGAGGAAAATAAAATAAATACTTTTCATGTTAAGCTATTATATATCTACAAATTTATGAGTCAATGCATGCCCATCTATGCTTTTTATACGATTTTATTTATCCAGAGGGCAATGTCCGTTACGGATATCGCTGTTTTATTGGCACTTTGGAGTGTATTTACCATAGTATTTGAGGTTCCCTCAGGGGTTTTGGCAGATAGATGGAACAGAAGAAATATGCTTGCTATAGCAGCGGCGTTACAGGGATTATGTTTTACGATATGGTTTTTCTCTTATTCATTTCTGATGTTTGCCATTGGATTTGTTTTTTGGGCGATTGCGGGCGCATTTATTTCCGGAACGGAAGAAGGATTGACCTATGATAATCTGAAGTGTGACGGAAATGAAGAAGATTTTGCCCGGGTATACGGAAAAGCCCGGTTTTTTGCCAATATGGGTACGGTTACCGGTGTTGTATCGGGAGGCATCATTGCCAGTTTCGTCAATATAGAAAGCATTGCTCTGATATCTGCCATAATATGTTTCGTCAATGTGATAATCGTCTTACAGATCAGAGAGAAAAACTATTATGCTGAGAGATTGGATGAAGAATCACAGGAGTTTTTTAAAACCTTTCAGGAAGCAGTGATTTTTCTCAAAGGAAACAGAGGTGCCTTGATTTCTATTTTGTTTTTGGTGCTATTTGTAAGCCTGGGAGAATATATGGATGAATTTGATGCCCTTATTGTTCACGATTTTAAGCTCAGCAATATTTGGGTCAGTGTGATTCTGGCGGTGAGGTTTGTGTTCATTGCTTTGGGTGATATTCTGGCACCAATCGTACAGAAGAAGATTACTTCTGTCAAGCAAATCTTTCTGTTTAATGGACTGGCATGTATTTTTCTGGTTATGTTTACTTTATTTTGGCATCAGTATGCTTTAATCATACTTGGGCTTGGGCTGATGGCCATGGCAATCTCTGAAATTTTGCTGGTGGATGCGTTACAAAACAGGATCAATGAAGAAGGCAGGGCTACGGTAATGTCATTTTATGGTATGGGACAAAATGTAGTGATGATCTGTTTTAGTCTGGTCTACGCATTGCTGACCGGAATATTTACCTTGCAGCAGGTATATATGATCATATCGGTTTATGGTGTTATGGGCGGTGTAAGCTTTTATTTTTGTTTTAACATAATGAAAAACGGCATTAAAAAAGCCTAAAGTATTATAAAAATGATTGCCTGCAGTCTAACGGCTTTTAATAAAAGCCGGACTGCAGGCAATCTTTATAGAATGGGGATTTGAAGATATAATGGTGTAGTTTTGGTGTTGTTGATAACATATACTAAAGGAATAATGAAGGACCGGAGATATCGATAAACCGGGCGGGGAGCGAGTTGGGAGGGGTAGCACAACATGAATATAATGGTCGTTGACAGTAATAAACAGCACCTGGATGATCTTGTAACTAAAATACAGATGGTGTTTAAAAATGATACGATAGTTTCTTTTACAGATCCTTTGCTGGCAGTTAAACACGCATTAAACTGTCAGGTAGATCAATTGTTTACTGAGGTACTTATGCGCCGAATAGACGGATTTATGCTGGTATTACGGGTACGGAAATGTAATCCCATGGTTAATGTAATATTTGTTACAGAAAGCGACCGCTATATTCAGGAAGCAACCGCTATTTGCGCAGAAGGATACCTCATAAAACCAGTTACTGTAAAAAAACTTGAGGAATGCTTGGTGTGGCAGCCTATGGATGATTATTTATAAAATTCAGTCACTGTAGCAAAGAAAGCGTCAATATTTTCCCATTTTGAAAGAGGCGGAATGTCGCATCCGGATGAAATTACAAAGTTTGGATATTTGCAGCAGGCATCCATTACTTTAAGAGTGGCTTCGCGAATGGATTCCGGCGTGCCGTTACGAAATTCTCCGGCAGGGTCTACATTGCCCATTGCGATGATATCTTCCGGAATATGTGTCATCATTTCAGCCATACTGATGGCATTTCCAAAATGGTAAGCAGCTGAACCAGTGCTTAAGATGGAATCAATGGTCTGGATGGTACTGTTTCCACAGTTGTGGTAGATAACAAGAAAATTATCATCCTGAACGGCATCTATTATTTTTTTAACATATTCGCTGGAAAATTCTTCGGCTAAAGCAGGAGATAACAGTCCGGCTAAAGGTTCCGCCATAACGATGCCATGAGCACCTACAGCTTTGTATGCCTTTGCATATTTTATTAAAAACTCAGTTACTTTTTCTAACAGAGTATGTACCATTTCGGGTTCTTCATAACAGTAAATCATAGCTTCCGTAACATCCAGGAGACGTCCAGCCAGTGAGAATGGACCAATTATACCTGCAAATACGGGGCGGTCTGTAATTAATTTACATGCTTTCTCAATTGCTTCAATGTAAATGCTGGTTCGTCCTGCACCAATTTCCGGTATTTTCAGAGCTTCTGCTTCTGCCTCTGTAGAAATAATACTTCCGATTACAGTTGGAACCTCATCATCCGAATAGCGGATTGTAGAACCAAAACATTCTGCTTCCAATGATAAATCCATCAAACTAACCGATGCGGCTGCATCTACTCTGTCTGCGATTAATTTCATGCCTTTTGCCTGTAGATTACTGTCTGAAATTAATTCCTTTACGGTAATTCCCATTAATTGAATAGCCGGAAAAGACAATACGGGGAGCGCTTTTTTCACAGGTGCTTTCTTCATTTCTTCTAACCAAAGTCTAACATTTTTCTGCATTTATTTTATTCCTCCTGGATTTATTTTATAAACTAAGAATAGCAAAAAGCAGATAGGGTTTTTTTGAAAAACTTTTGAAGTTCTGAAATATTTTTTGATGTTGAAAAGAGCAATCACTGTGTCTATGACAGGCAGCAGGAGAAATTACGGGTGCGCTGATAGGTATATAAATGAAGAAATCATACTTAATGATCATTTACTTTCAATAAAAAATGGTAATAATTTTGTAATTATACCTAAAATACAAAAAAAATCCCTAGCAGTATGCGAAAGAAATTACCAAATATACAAAGAAAATAATAAAATCGGAATATTAGTTTGGGAAGGCTGATACTTGGTGCAGTTCGTCAAATAGGAGTGTGAAATATGATCCAAATATGATATAATAATTACCGGAAAAACATTTACTGAAGATGAGACCTATAATGAGCTAATATTATTATAGCCAAGTAAAAATTAAAGGAGAATGAGTATGGTGAAAAAGAAGAAAAATTTGTTAATTGCATTTATAATAGCACTGTTGATGGTATCGGTGTTACCCCTGAATGCTTTGGCAAAAAGTAATGTTATACCTAACGATGATTATGGAATACCTGATAAAGTTTTATATCAGTCTATATTACGAAAACTTGGTAAGAATAAAACAGAAACATTTACCAAACAAGAAGTAAAAAATATTACTCGTTTAAAATCAAACAATCACTATGATAAAGAGAAAATAAAATCATTAAAAGGAATAGGTAATCTAAAAAATCTAAAATATTTAGATGTAGCAGTGAACCAATTAACATCTTTGGCAGGAATTGAAAAATTATCTAAACTAGAAACATTGGATGCATCACAAAATAATTTAAAAACTGTATCAGAAGTGAAAAATTTAAAAGACCTAACTAAATTAGATGTTAGCGACAATCAGATAAAAAGTATAAGCGAGATAAAAAATCTAAGTAAATTAATATACATAAATATTAGTAGAAATTCCATAAGAAATTTAAATTGTTTTGATCATTTAACAGAGATCGAAACACTTTATGCCTCTAGAAATAAAATAAAAATATTACCTAATCTAAACAATAAAACAAAATTAGATTCGATTACTTTCCAACATAATTTCATAAGTAAAAAGGAATATAATAATAAAATACCAAGAAAATGGGATAAAAGTGATGCTTGGTATAAAAGTGAGGTTCAGCTTCAAAATCTTGTATATACCATTAAACCAATACAGCCTAGCTCATTCAATAAGATTAATAAAAATACAAAAAAAATAGTTGGGACAGCACAAAAAGGAGCAAAAATTATTATTCGAAATCCAACTGGCAGAAAAATTCATGCAATTAAATCAGTTAAGGCAGATAGCAAAGGTAGATTTACTTTTAAAAACCTGGATCTTAAAAAGTGGGCTGGTAAGACATTGTCGTTTCAATCATATATTATAGATCCATATTACAATGAACCTGATACATTAAAGACTGTTTTTTTTACAGTGGGAAATTAAATGTCAAAACTTAATAACAAGCCTGTAACCGCTTAACCGCAGTTATGGGCTTCTTTATTTAGGAAAAAATGAAAGTAGTAAATTCAATATCAGCTCTCAAAGCACATATATTGAAAAAAATGAAAGCAACCGTAGCCGAACAGTAGATGAGTCAGAATATGATGATAAATCCATTAAAAGCGATATTGTTGAGAAATGTGTCTTAATATGATAATATAAAAACATTATATAAAAGCTCTTTTCTTTTATCAGGAGGAGAGAAAATATGGAAGATAAACATAAAGTATGCAAAGATAGATGATCAAAAACTTAATCTAATATGCTGAAACCCCTCTAATATGGGCATATAAGGATATATAAAGAGTTATATATTGCCTTACAACCTTACAGAAATGTAAGTTATCCAATAGTAAATGTAAGCTAATATTATGGCAGACCAATTCTTTTTTTATTACAATAAGGACAGAAAAAGTTAGAGAGGAAGAATACTATGGCACTTTTAGAAGTAAAAAACTTAAAAAAAATATATACCACCCGCTTTGGAGGAAACCAGGTGCAGGCGTTAACAGACGTTAATTTCTCGGTTGAGGAGGGGGAATATGTAGCAATTATGGGAGAGTCCGGTTCCGGAAAAACTACGTTGTTGAATATTCTGGCATCATTGGACAAACCAACCAGCGGAGATGTTCTGCTGAATGGAAAAAGTATGCTGGCGGTAAAGGACAAAGGACTTGCGGCATTTCGAAGAGAAAATCTGGGGTTTGTTTTTCAGGACTTTAATTTACTGGATACCTTCTCATTAGAAGATAACATTTATCTGCCTCTGGTTTTATCCGGCAAGAATTATAAAGAAATGCGTCAGAGGCTGGAACCTTTAGCGGAGAAACTGCATATCAAGGATATCTTGAAGAAATATCCGTATGAAGTATCAGGGGGGCAGAAGCAGAGGGCAGCGGCGGCCAGGGCATTAATTACCAATCCTCAGCTTGTATTGGCGGATGAGCCTACAGGTGCTCTGGATTCAAAATCGTCGGATCAGATGTTAAAGCTTTTTTCACGCATTAATAAGGAAGGGCAGACAATTCTTATGGTTACCCACAGTACCAGGGCGGCAAGCCATGCTCAGCGTGTACTTTTTATTAAGGACGGTGAGGTGTTCCATCAACTGTACAGGGGCTCTATGAATAATGATGCCATGTTCCAGAAAATAACGGAGACCTTGACGGTATTAGCGTCAGGAGGTGAAGAGAATGCGTAATTCTTTTTACCCTAAAATGGCAGTTACGAATATCCGCAAAAATGCCAGGATGTATCTGCCTTATATGCTTACCTGCATTTGTACGATTATTATGTACCTGGTTATGAGTGCAATCTCGGGCAATCCGGGAATTGATGAGATGCAGGGGAGTGAGTCTCTGCGGATGGTATTGCAGTTGGGGCAGTCAATCATAGCTATTTTTGCAGTGATATTTTTGTTCTATACGAATAGCTTTCTGATGAAACGCCGGATGAAAGAACTGGGGCTGTATAGTATCCTGGGCCTGGAAAAGCGCCATATGGGAAGAATATTGCTCTATGAATGTATTTTTACCTCCGCCGTATCTCTGGGGATTGGTCTTTTAGGAGGAATTCTAATCAGTAAACTGATGTTCTTGATCTTGCTTAAGCTGATTCAGACAAATGTTGATTTTGAATTTATCATGAGCGGGGATGCAATTCGCAGTACGCTGATTCTTTTTGGAATTATATTTGTCTGTACGCTGATTTCAAATCTTTTCACAACCGGTAAAAGTAATCCCATTGAACTTCTGTACGGTGGAAATAAGGGAGAAAAAGAGCCAAAGGCAAGATGGATCACAGCTCTTATAGGATTCATCTGTACGGCGACGGGATATATCATGGCGATTACAGTGAAATCCCCGATTGATGCTATCATTCAGTTTTTCATTGCAGTATTGCTTGTTATTGTGGGTACTTATCTGCTGTTTATTACCGGAAGTATTGCACTTTTGAAAATACTAAAGAAAAATAAGACATTTTATTATAAGCAGAAACATTTCACCTCTGTTTCCGGAATGATTTACAGAATGAAGCAAAATGCAGTGGGGCTTGCAAATATCTGTATTCTGAGCACAGGTGTACTGCTAAGTATAGCAACCACCATTTCTCTGAATATAGGAATTGAAGAATTAATTCATAATATGTATCCGGAACAATATAACGTGACCTCTTATAATGCAACGAACGATAATGTAGACCAGATGAAAAATATTGTCTACGAAGAAGCAGAAAAAAATAATATTCAGATAAAAGATTATTATTATTACCGTTATAATTCACTGGGAGTTACCCAGAAGGATAATGAATTACTGTTAAAGGGGATGGATCAGGGGAATCTGAACGCCTGCATGTTTATGACCGTTGACAATTATAATGATGTAATGGGGACGGATAAGAAACTGTCTGAGAATGATGTATTTATCATTGATTTTAAGAAAGGTTTTCATTATCCAACCGTAAAAATAGGAGACAGGGAATTCCAGGTGGCTGAGGAAATCAAAGATAATGCTATGATTGCGAACCTTACCATTAACATGCTGGATGGATATGGTATTGTTTTTGCAAACCAGACAATTATTAATGAAATTTGTGCGGCATCCGATTCAGGGATCAATGAGGGAAGTGAGGAGCCGGATACATTTATCGGATTTAATGCAGACGGAGAGCAGAAAACATTGGACCATTATACCAATGTTCTCCATAAGAGAATGAGAGCGATGCTGGAAGAACATGAGAATCTTTTTATAAATCTCAGCGACAGAGACAGTGGTGCATCGATGCTTCGGGCGTCCATTAGCAGTTTTTTGTTCATTGGAGTATTCATAGGAGTTTTATTCCTGATGGCAACTGTTTTGATTATTTATTACAAACAGATTTCGGAAGGATATGAAGATAAAGAGCGTTTTTCTATTATGCAGAAAGTGGGTATGAGTAAAGGCGAGGTAAAGAAGAGTATCAGAAGTCAGATTTTAACGGTCTTTTTCCTTCCATTGGTGGTTGCCATCCTGCATGTGGCGGCTGCATTTAATATGATGAGTAAGCTTTTATTTATGTTTGGCCTATTTAATACAAATCTTTTCGTTGTTTGCACAATCGGTACCATCATTATTTTTGCCATTATATACAGTTTTGTTTTTGCAATGACGGCAAAGACATATTATAAGATAGTTGGATGATATTTTAACAGAAATCTTTGTAAAAGCAGTACTTATCCCTTTTTGGATCTGAAATTGAGGGAAAAGTACTGTTTTTTATTGGTAAATTCAAATTTACCATAAATTGGAAATATTTTTCTGCCAATTTTCCGTTATCATAATTTCATACGAAAGAAGAAAGGATATGATGAGATTATGAAAACATACGGTTATATCAGAGTGTCATCCAAGGACCAGAACGAGGATAGGCAGCTGCTTGCATTACAGGCACTGCCTGTTTTAATGGAAAACATCTATATGGATAAGCTCAGTGGGAAAGATTTTAACCGGCCGGCATATAAGAGGCTGGTACGGAAGATGAAAGAGGGAGATTTGCTGGTAATCAAGAGTATTGACCGGCTGGGAAGAAATTATGAAGAAATCATTTACCAATGGAGAGTATTGACAAAAGAGAAGAAGATAGATATCTATGTGCTTGATATGCCGTTGCTGGATACCAGGCAGGGAAAGGATTTGATGGGGACATTTATTGCCGATCTGGTGCTGCAGTTACTTAGTTTTGTAGCGGAAAATGAACGACAGAATATAAGAACCAGGCAGGCGGAGGGGATTGCAGCTGCTCGTTTGAAAGGGGTTCGGTTTGGCAGACCGCGCAAACCCATTCATCCGGATTTTCCGAAATGGAGAAAGCTCTGGCTGCAAGGTGAAATATCCAGCCGGAAAGCGGCGAAGAAAATGGGAATTTCCCATCAGACGTTTCTTAATTGGTTAAAATTGGAAAATAATTAATTTTTTATCAAAAATTGTAGACTTTTTTTGACATACTATGTATAATACTAAATGTAGGGTTAAATGCTATTATTTACCACTTTCTAATCTGTCAAAAAAAGTCTACTTTAACTGGCAAAAAAAGTCTACTTTTCTAGACAGTTGCTATCATATTGTTCGGAAAGGAAGCACAAATTATGGAGAACTTTAAAAAGTCTGTACTGGATATTTTAGCGCAGGAGCTGGATTGCTATGTATCAGACTTGCGCCAGGTAAATACGAAATACAATAAGACAAAGATATGTGCAGCCATCAAAGGTATCCCGGCATTGCAATTCCCGGCAAGTGAATGGAATGTTACCATAAACTATATGTTAGAAGAAGATGCAGACTATCAGAATTCCCAGGAAGCAAGAGATCATTTGATAAAAAGCTTAGAATGATTTTTTAAACTGTTCCGGGGCCTAGTTAGCACATATATATACATTCATACATAAAAGGGAGTAAGGTTATTGTATTAAGTATGTGGATGGGTAAGAACCAGCAAAGAAATATTGAAAGAAATGGTACGAATTGTGCAGGATCCGGGTTGTTTTCACGCATTGGTGGAAATGGTTCGGATTTTTTTATTGCTGTCTTCCTGTTAAAATGTAAAAGTAGTCTGACAGCTTCAGATTTTCCTAAGAATTATGGCGTTGACAATAGCGGTATGTGTGTACTAAGATAGATAGTACAGATGATATAGCAGTATTTCAGAAAGGAGAGTCTCATGATTATTGTTGACTACAAAGACAGGCGGCCCATTTATGAGCAAATTGTGGAAAAGTTTCAAATGCTGATTGTGAAAGGCGTAATGGAGCCTGACAGTCAAATGCCTTCTGTACGCAAGCTGGCAATGGATTTATCAATTAACCCCAATACAATTCAGAAAGCTTATATGCAGCTGGAGCAGCAGGGGGTTATCTACCCTGTAAAAGGAAAGGGGAATTTTGTCACAGGAGACAGAAATCTGCTGGTACAAAAGAAGAAAGTTGTTTTTGATGATTTTCAGACCGTTGTATCACAGGGAAGGGAATTAGGAATCACGAAGGATGAATTTTACATTAAAGTTGATGAGGTGTATGGGGAGGTAAACTATGATAGAAGTAATGTCCATTAGTAAGTCATTTGGCGACATTAAAGCAATTACGGATATCAGCACCACGATTCGGGAAGGTTCCGTATTTGGCTTGGTTGGAACCAACGGAGCGGGAAAAAGTACCTTCATGAGAATTCTGAGTGGGATATTAAAGGCAGACAAAGGCTCTGTTAAGATTGATAATATGGAAGTTTTTGAAAATATTCAGGCAAAAAAGCTTATTTGCTTTATTCCCGATACACCGTATTATTTCAACAATGCTACGGTAAAGGAAATGATGGAATACTACAAGATCATTTATCCGGAATTCAGTGAATTTCGATTTATAGAACTGGTAGAAAAATTTGGTTTGGATATGAAGCGGAAAATTAATACTTTTTCAAAAGGTATGAAAAAACAGGTATCTGTTTTGCTGGGTATTTGCACAAACACGAAATATCTGCTGTGTGATGAAACGTTTGACGGGCTTGACCCGGTTATGAGACAGGCAGTGAAGAGTATCTTTGCAAGTGAGATTTTAAACAGGGAGTTTACGCCCATTATCGCATCCCACAACTTAAGGGAGCTGGAAGATATCTGCGATCACGTGGGACTTCTGCATGAAGGCGGTATTCTGCTGTCAAGAGATTTAGAAGATATGAGATTTGAAATCCATAAGCTGCAGTATGTAATTCAAAATCCTACGGCGGAAGAGGAAATTCTAAAAGAGCTGGATGTAATGCAGTACGAAAAGAGAGGTTCTCTCGTTTCCCTGACCGTTCGCGGTAAAAAGGAAGCAATTCTGGCATTGGTAGGAAGTAAGAAGCCGTTATTCTATGAAATTCTTCCACTGTCGCTTGAGGAAATATTTATTAGTGAAACGGAGGTGGCAGGATATGACATCAAAAATCTCATTCTCTAAGTTATTGAAGCAGGATTTGAAACGCAGCGGCGGCATTATCGCGATTATATCACTGGCATTTTTCCTGTTGTTAACGGTAAGAGGAATTTTTACCTTAGATCAGATGCTGGCGTCAATGAAAAATGGAGGCTGGACGTTAAAAGAAGTCATCTCCCAGTTTGCCGGACTTCTGTCTTATAATGGTATGATTATTTTTCTGACCGTATCAAGTGCAGTTTTATGCGGGGTGTCCAGATTCTGCTATCTGCATTCCTCTGCAAAACTGGACTTTTACCACAGTCTTCCCATTAAACGGGAGAGCTTTTTCTGGGTACAATTTCTAAGCGGCGTCCTGCAGTATGTGGTACCGTTTATTGTGAATATTTTAATTGTATTGTTTATTGGTGCGCTTAGAGGTGTTACTACTGGGGGCGTAGTTGGTCAGGTACTTTTGGGTGGATTTATCCATATTTTGTTCTACCTGCTGATCTATATATCCGTAATCCTTGCAATGATGCTCACTGGTAAAGTCGTGGTTGGAATTCTTGCGGTTGGAGTATTCTTTTTGTATCTGCCGGGAGTTATCTTCCTGACAACGGGATTATTCAGCATCTTCTTTCAAACATTTTATCAGAATGAGAGTTTCTGGATGAAACTAGCAGAGTATTTCTCACCGCTGTTCCTCTATGGGCTGACGGTTGGGGCGGCAAGTGATGGATCCATGTTCTTAAGAGAACTGCTGATTGCGATTGTGACATTTGTGGCAATGCTTATACTTGTAATTTATCTGTACCGTATTCGTTCCTCAGAATCATCGGAGCGGGCAGTTGCATTTCCAAAGTCAGAATCCGTTATTAAATTTTTACTGGTAGTACCGATTTCCATTGGCTGCGGATTTATAGCCCATATGATGGCAATTGAAGGGAAAGACCTGTGGCTGGCATTTGGTGTGATCTTTGGCGGTATCATAAGCAGTGCGATTATTGAGTTTATCTATCATATTGATTTTACGAAAGTATTGGCTAGAAAGAAGCTCATGTTGGCATCCCTTATCGTATCATTCGTAATTATTGGTGTATTCCGGTTTGATGTATTTGGTTATGACAGCAATATTCCAAAAGAAGAAAACGTGGAAAGTGCGGCGATCTGGGTAGATGGACTGGCGATGAATGTCAACGAAAAATGGAGTGACAATGGCAGTTACATCTCCGGATCTGATTCCCAATCCTATGTGATGGATCATATGGAGGTAACAAAGCTGGATAGTATCTATGATATTGTGGAGTCCGCTTTGCATAAATCAGCTGAAGCGTCAACAAATAATGTGATTGTAAAGTACCGTCTGAAAAATGGAAAAGAAAAAATCCGTTCCTATCAGGCAGAACACAGTGTGATTGAAAAAGGATTAGAAGAACTGTATCAGCAGCCTGAATTTAAAGAAGGGCTGTATCCGGTTATAAACCTCACGGGAGATGAGATCAGTAAGGTAGAGCTGGTTAAAATGGATGAGACCATCCAGCTGAATCTGAACAGCAAACAGATGATTTCTCTGGTAGATACTTTCCGGGAAGAACTTGCGGCTCTGAAATTTGAAGATATGAAAGCATCCAGTATGGTCAGCATCCGTCTGGAGGGTATTAACAGAAAGGTTCCAAGCGGATCCTACAACTTATATCCCTGCTTCGAAAAAACGCTGGCATTGTTGAAAGAATATGGTTACAATGTCGATGCAAAACTGGATCCTGATAAAGTCATTTCTATGAGAGTGCTGAAGTACGAAGAACAGGGCAGCCAGGAAGAAGTTTTCAATTCTAAAGAAGACTTTAAAGAAATTGCGGATAAACTGGTAAGTTCGTCAGGCAATGACTATTTCCTGTATCCACAGTCCTCTTCGTATGATGTAACCGTAACTTATAAAAATGAAAAGGGTGATACCATAAGCAGCTATATGTACTTGTATAATGACAATATTCCCCAGTGTATCAAGGACAGATTTGGCGACAAATAATAAAGCGGAGCCTATCACCCAATTGAAAAGCATGTTATAATAATAGAGCATCCTGTGACTTTTGCTGCAGGATGCTCTATTACCTTTTAATAAGATGAGGAGATATTACATGAAGATTTTATTTTTTGGTACAAAGAATTACGACGAAGCGTTTTTTGGAAAAATACTGCAGGATAAAACATACAAAGATCTTGATATCACATATATAGAGCCGAATCTGACACCGGAGACGGCGAGTCTGGCTTGGGGATATGATGCTGTCTGCGCATTTGTAAATATGGATTTAAGTGCACCAGCCATAGATATGCTGAATAAATGCGGTGTGAAATTAATCCTGATGCGCTCCGCAGGATATAATAATGTAGATCTAGAGCAGGCTAAAAAGTATGGTATAACCGTTATGCATGTACCGGGATATTCGCCGGAAGCAGTGGCGGAACATGCTATGGCGCTGGTTCTCACAGCCAACCGACATACCCATAAAGCCTATATCAAAGGCAGGGAAAATGATTTCAGTTTAAGCGGATTGATGGGTGTGAACCTCCATGGAAAAACGGCAGGTATTATTGGAACCGGTAAAATTGGAATTGCGATGGCAAGGATCTGCAGGGGGTTTGGCATGCGGGTAATCGGATATGACCTTTATCCGAACAACACGCTGGATTTCCTGGAATATGTGGATCTGGATACACTTCTAAAAGAAGCGGATTTGATCTCCCTGCATTGTCCTATGTTTGAAAATACCTATCATTTAATCAATACGGAAACCATCAATAAAATGAAAGATGGTGTTATTCTGGTCAATACTTCCAGAGGCGGTCTGATCAAAACGGAGGATCTCATTAAGGGAATCCGGGAAGGGAAGTTCTTTGCAGTAGGTCTGGACGTGTATGAGGAAGAAAATGGAAGTGTTTACGAAGATCTCTCCGAGAGAATTCTGGGTCATTCTACTATGGCAAGACTGCTGTCTTTTCCAAATGTAATGGTTACATCACACCAGGGATTTTTTACAAAAGAAGCGCTGAATGCCATCAGCCAGACTACGGTAGAAAATGCAATGGCATTTTTAAATGGTGTGAAAAACGGAAATGAATTATAGTAGTTTATGTAAATATGCCAGTGGTTTATAAAACATAAATTTATGAACTACCGGGAAACATGCATATCCTGAGGAGATTTGCAGACACTATTTCTGACAGGAGGTGTCATACAATGGAAGATAATAACACATTGGGTATTGCCCTGGCACGTAATGCCTTAGATGAAATTCCCAATCCTCAGAGTGATGCACAAACAATTATCGGGCTTGTTAAAAATGGAGGACGTGTGACCGGTTATCAATTATCGGATGGTTCAACCGTTTCCAAAGAAGAAGGAGTATTCCTTGCTAAAGAAGGGGGAATCCGGGGTGTGGGAATTGCACACCGCAATGGTTCCGAGTACCTGAAATCCCTTCCGGATGATACAGAAAATAATAACTTGAGTAATCTGCCGTCAATTTCCGGCTGATTATGGGCATTGCCGCCTGGGCAGAGTTGTTTGTAAGGAAATAACGGAAAGTAATAAGAAAAGCAGAAGCGTATGCAATAAAAATGGCGGTCCGTAACAAAATTTTGTTATGGGCTGCCATTTTTTATTGCATATATTACCAGACTATGGAACTGATCAAATTTGAGGCGAATTACACAATGTTCTCACCTAACAGGATTTTAGGCATTGTTGTAAGACAACGATTCCACCGTTTATAAAATTGCTCCAATCCCAGCTTTGAAACGCGCGCATGAGCTTCTGCGTCATCAAGTGTCCAGTGCAAAATATAAGTTACTTTACCAACCCATTTTGTCAAACGAATCGGTGGTTTTCCTTCCTTGACTGCTTTGAAGTCTTCCTGGCGATGAGTGCGCTTGATATACTTTACGTCAATAACCCCAGGCTGCGACAGGTAAAACTCGGCTACATCTTTCATTAAAACTTCAATTTCATCTTGCTTATCAATTTTTGCCTCATATATGCATATTTCGTTGAACATCTAAATGCCCTCCCTTACTTTGCTTTCGACGCACTGCTGTCAGAAAGCAATTTTAAAACATGCGCTAGCTGCGAAACGTTAATCCATCGTCTGTCATGGATTCTACAATTGCAAGAGACTCCAGATGAACGCCCTGTTCCCGAATCATAGCGCCGCCTTCCTGGAAGCCCTTTTCAATGACGATACCTGCGCCTTCAATAGTTGCACCGGCCTGTTTCACGATTTCAATCAGTCCTCTCAGGGCGCATCCGTTTGCCAGGAAGTCGTCAATGATTAACACGTGGTCATCCGCATTTAAGAACCTTTTTGACAAGATGACATCGTATGTACGTTTATGGGTAAAGGATTCTACCTTTGACTGGAAAACATCTCCATCGATATTAATGCTCTGTGCTTTTTTTGCAAAAATAACCGGAACGTTAAAATATTGTGCTGCAATACAGGCAATGCCGATACCGGAAGCTTCTATGGTTAAGATCTTGGTAATCTTATCGCTGGAAAAGCGTCTTCGGAACTCTTTTCCGATTTCATTAATTAACTGGATGTCCATCTGATGATTTAAAAAGCTGTCCACTTTTAATACATGACCGGGCTTTACCACACCATCTTTTAAAATTCGATCTTTTAATAACTGCATTTCTAAAATTCCTCCACTGGGTTGATGTTATTTAATCATACAATATTCTAAACGGTATTACAATCATTTCTTGTAGAAAAATCTGCTTTTATGTGGAAAAATCTTTTTTTGTGAAAGTGTCGGTTGTCAGAAAAGTAACAATATGTTAGAATGCTACAGTACAGTTTTGTAAGGCGTACAGAATTGAGAAAAAAGATGTTACAGGAGAGAAAAGATGAAGGAAAAGAAAAACGGCAGTATCTATGAACTGAACGGAGTGGTTCCACTGCGTAAGGCAATTCCCTTGGGAATCCAGCATGTTCTGGCAATGTTCCTGGGAAATATTTCCCCTTTGATCATTGTATGCGGTATGCTGGATATGGCTTTGGATTTAAAGACCAGCCTTATTCAGAATGCCATGTTCATTGCAGGTGTGGCAACATTAATTCAGCTGTATCCGATCTGGAAAGTCGGAAGTAAGCTACCCATTGTAATGGGAACCAGTTCCGGATTTATCGGAACGGCGAAAGCAGTAGGAGCAAGCTTTGGATACGGGGCGCTGATGGGAGCATCCCTTGTGGGCGGAATATTTGAGATTCTTCTTGGATTTTTTATTAAGCCTTTACGGAAATTATTTCCACCGGTTGTTACCAGCCTTGTAATTATTTCAATCGGATTATCCTTACTGCCGGTTGGTATTAAATATTTTGGGGGAGGCGCCGGAAGCGAAGATTTTGGCAGCTGGCAGCACCTGCTGGTTGGAACCGTAGTTATTCTGGTAATTATTGTCCTGAAACAGTTTAAGAAAAGCTTTTTGAGTACAGCATCCATTTTAATTGGAATTATTGTGGGTTACATACTGGCAATCTGTCTGGGAATGGTTAATTTTGCTCAGGTACAGGACGCAGCCTGGTTCAGTCTTCCGACCTTTATGCCGGTTAAGATGGAATTCAATCTTCAGGCAATTATTGCAATGGGTATTATGTTTATTGCCACAACGGTTGAGACTGTGGGCGATATTTCCGGTATTACAAACGGCGGTCTGGACAGAGAACCTACTCACGAAGAACTGCAGGGCGGTGTTATTGCAGATGGTTTCGGCAGTTTCCTGGGGGCATTGTTTGGAGTGCTTCCCAATACTTCCTTCAGCCAGAATGTGGGTCTTGTTGCAGTTACGAAGGTAGTAAACCGTTTTGTTATTATGACCGGAGCCGTATTTTTAATCCTTTGCGGTTTCTGCCCGAAACTCAGCGCACTGTTTTCTGTTATGCCACAGTCCGTACTGGGTGGAGCAGCAGTCATTATGTTTGCGATGATTCTGGTAAGCGGACTGCAGTCACTGCTTCGGGAAAAAATTGATGACAGAAATGGTCTGATTATCGCCATGGCGATCGGACTGGGTGTTGGAATTGGAAATGTACCGGAAGTATTGGCACAGATGCCGGCATGGGTTGGTAACATTTTTGCTCAAAATGGTATCATCATGACTTTTGTAATCGCTACGGTACTGAATCTGGTGCTTCCAAAATCAAAAAAGGAAGTTGCGGATAATGAATAAAGCAGGTATCAAATAATAAGCTTTCAAGATAGCATGTGAAAGCAGCAGCTTGTTCGGATATTATTATATCCGGTAACAGGCTGTGGTTCGAAAAACTGGATGGAGACAGGCATATGAAAAATAAATTTGTAAATAAAATTACCGGTATCGTACTGGCGGCTGCGCTGGTAATGGGTTCCTTAGCCGGCTGCGGTGCCGGGGCGGATCAGAAAAACGAAACCCAGGCAGCAACAGCAGAGCAGACAGAATCCGTTGTACAGACAGAAAATGGGAATGAAAATGAAGCAAATAAACAGTCGGAGACTGCAGAGGGTGCACAAACCCAGGCAGCTTCTGATTCGGAAGGTATGACTCCGGCAGAAGGGGAAATTACCGTAACAGATCAGATTGGCAGAGAAGTCACCCTGAAGGGACCTGTTAAAAAAATAGTTTCTTCCTATTATATATCTACTGCCATAGCGATTGCTCTTGGACTTGAGGATAAGCTGGTTGGAATTGAAATGAAGGCGGATACTCGGGAACTGTATAAGAAAGCAGCACCCGAATTAGTAGAACTTCCGGCTGTTGGTTCCGGAAAAGGGATCAACATTGAGGAAACTGCTAATTTAGAACCGGACGTGGTGATTTTGCCAAAGAAGTTAAAAGACTCTGTGGGGCAGTTTGAAAAGCTGGATATCCCGGTATTGGTCGTGGATCCGGAAACCCTGGATAACTACCGGGACTGCGTGGCACTGCTTGGTGCAGTTGCCGGTGTATCAGAGAAGGCATCCGAGTTAAATGCTTATTATCAGTTGAAAATGGATGAAGTAGCAGAAATGACCAGGGATCTCACAGAGAAACCTTCGGTTTACTTAGCTGCAGGAAGCAGTTATTTAAGTACCTGCACTTCTAAAATGTATCAGAACGACCTGATCGCCATGGCAGGAGGCACAAATGTGTCACAGGATCTGGAAGATGGATATTGGGCAGAAGTATCACCGGAACAGCTATTAGAATGGAATCCCCAGTATATCTTTGCAGTAAGTTATGCCGAGTATAGTCTTACAGATATTACATCGGACGGGAAATTATCGGAAGTTCAGGCTGTGAAAGATGGCAATGTTAAAATGTTTCCGTCCAACATAGAACCCTGGGATTATCCTACCCCTTCGTCGGTGTTGGGGATTCTCTGGCTGACCCATGTGCTTCACCCGGATTTATATTCTGAAGAAGCATATATTCAGGAAGCCCGGGATTTCTATCAGAAGTTCTTCGACATTCAGGTTGAGGCATCTGATCTGGGGTTGTGATTGTAAGAGCATAGGTTTATAAAGGAGTTTTATGAATACGAGAAAAAGGTTTTGGATTTTGACGATCATATTAGTTTGTGTCATACTTTTGTCCTGCTGCGTGGGAAGATACGAGTTATCCCTGTCGGATATCTTTGCTATTATAACCGGGCAGGGAGGAAATGTAATGGACCGGAAACTATTTTATCAGATTCGTCTGCCCAGGACCTTTTTTGTGGTTTTATCCGGAGGAGCATTGGCGCTGGCTGGCACAGTATATCAGGCAGTCTTCCAGAATCCTTTAGTGTCCCCGGATGTTCTGGGTGTGAGCAGCGGATGTTCTGTGGGAGGGATTCTCGGAATCCTGTTTCTGGGACAATCGGTTCTGGCTGCCCAGGGATTGACTTTTGTATTTGGAATGGGGACCGTGGCGCTGGCTATGCTGCTTGTTTCATGGATGAGAGGAAATAAAAGGTATCTGATGATTATTGCAGGCATTATTGTAGGTTCCTTAGCGAATTCGGTGATTATTTTCCTGAAGTATACCGCAGACCCCAACCGGGAACTGGCTGCTATTGAATACTGGTTGATGGGCAGTTTTCAAAATGCCGGATGGGATTCTATGATTCGCGTGCTGCCGTTTATGGCTGTCGCAGGACTTTTACTGTTTTTGTTCCGCTGGAAGATGAAGGTCTTGATACTGGGTGATGAAGAAGCGGACGGTCTGGGGATTTCCCCGCATTTTGTAAGGAATATTTCTTTGATCTGTGCTACAATACTGGTAGCGGTAGTGGTAAGTGAGGCGGGGGTGGTATCCTGGATTGGATTGATAGCCCCCCATCTGATCCGCATGTTTAACGGCGATGATTATGTTAAGAATTTTTTCCAGAGTATTTTATTGGGAAGTATCCTGCTCTTGCTTGCTGATATCTGTTCCAGGAGTCTGGCACAGTCAGAGATACCAATCAGTATTTTTACCTCATTCTTTGGGGCGGCAGTGTTGGTGATATTCTTATGCAGAGGGAAAAACAGACATGAAAATTAGAGTAGAGAATGCATCGGTTTTAATCGAAAAAAAAGTGATATTACAGGAGATTTGTTTTTCTCTTCCGAAAAAAGAACTGGTTATGGTGATTGGTCCCAATGGGTGCGGGAAAACGACTTTATTGCGCCTGCTCATGGGGTTTCAGAAGCCCCAAAGGGGCGGAGTATTTTATGATGACAAAGCACTGGGGGATCATACGGTGCTGGAAAAAAGTAAAAAGATGGCTTATATGCCCCAAAATCCCCGCAGACAGGAAGCAGACGAGGTATTTGACTATGTACTGTTAGGGGTTACCCCGTATCTCAAGTATTTTTCCCTTCCCGGCAAGGAAGAGAAGGCGCTGGCTGAGCTGGTGCTGGCAGAACTGGGGCTGGGCGGATTTAAAAACCGCAGGATGGGTACCTTAAGCGGCGGTGAACAGCAGATGGTGGACTTTGCCAGAGCCAGAATGCAGCATACGCCCTGGCTGATTTTAGATGAGCCAATGGCTTCGCTGGATTATAACCGGCAGCATGAATTTATGCATCGTCTGGTTGAATATGAGAAGCGGTATGGACAGGGCATTCTCATGAGTGTCCATGACCCCAATTTTGCTCTGCGCTATGCAGACAGGGTGATTGTGATGGGACAGGGCATGATACAGGGCATAGTAAGCCGCATGGAAGATGGATTTGAAAATAAGCTGACCGGGTTATTGAACAGATCATACGAAGGTCATTTACAATTAATAGAAAAAGATGATAATTATTTTTATTACTGGAAGGAGGAAACACATGTTTCGGGCAAAGGAATTTGTGAAAGCAGCGAGTCTTGAAGAGGCATATACGTTAAACCAGAAGAGAAGCAACATCGTTCTGGGAGGGTTTGCATGGCTGAAGATGGGCGACAGGAATAAGCAGGCAGCCATTGATCTGTCTGGACTGGGATTGGATACAATTGAGGAGAAGGAAGAGGAATTTTCCATTGGAGCTATGTGTACGCTTCGGATGCTGGAAACCCACACGGGACTGAACCAAGCCTATGGGGATATATTTAAAGAATGTACCCGCCATATCGTAGGCGTGCAGTTTCGCAATTGTGCCACAGTGGGAGGCAGTATTTTCGGACGATTCGGATTTTCGGATATCCTTACCTGCATGATGGCTTTGGATACTTATGTGGAACTGTATAAAGGCGGGATCATTCCCCTGAAAGACTTTGTAAATATGCCAAAGGATTCAGACATCCTGGTACGGGTGGTAATCAAAAAGGATGGGCGCAGGGCGGCTTATTTGTCGGAGAGACAGACGAAGACAGATTTCCCGGTGATTGCCTGTTGTGTGGCAAAGGATCATGAACGGTGGTATGTGGCAGTGGGAGCCAGGCCTTATCGTGCGGTGCAGGTGACATTTCCGGCAGATGAGACCAAGTCTTCCAAAGATCTTGCAGAAAAAGCATCCTCTGAATTTACTTACGGCAGCAATTTGAGAGGAAGTGCAGAATACAGGGAACATCTGGCAAAGGTCTGTATCAGGCGTTGCGCCTGTAAAATTACAGGAGGTGAAGCATAAGTATGGAGATTAAATTTCAATTAAATGGAAAACCGGTTACGGCAGCGATAGAAGCCGGAGCTGTTCTATTAGATGTGGTTCGTGAAAAGGGCTGTTACAGCGTGAAGCGTGGATGTGAAACGGCAAACTGCGGCTTGTGTACCGTACTTGTAGACGGAACTCCGGTATTGTCCTGTTCCACACCTGCTCCCCGGGTTAACGGCAGAAAAGTTACAACACTTGAGGGAATGCAGGAAGAAGCAAAGGCATTTGGAACATTTCTGGCAAATGAAGGCGCTGAACAGTGCGGATTTTGCAGCCCGGGATTTATTATGAATGTCCTTGCAATGGAAAAAGAATTAGAAAAACCCACCGAAGAGGAAATCAAAGAATACCTGGCAGGCAATCTTTGCCGCTGCACGGGATATATGGGACAGTTGCGGGCAATCCATAAATATCTGAACAGGGAAGCAGATGGGCACAAAGACGGGAGGAATGTATGGAAATGAAGCAGCGTTTGGTGAATACACCAGTAATGAAAAAAGATGCCATGGCATTGGTAACCGGACAGCCGGTATATACAGAAGATCTGGCGCCGAAGGACTGTCTGGTTGTAAAAGTACTCAGAAGCCCCCATGCCCATGCGCTGATTGAAGAAATTAAGACGTCGGCGGCACTTAAGGTTCCCGATATTGTAGGCATCTATACCTATGAGGATGTGCCGAAGAAGAGATTCACTATGGCTGGGCAGACCTTTCCGGAGCCAAGTCCGTATGACCGGCTGATTCTGGATCAGAGAGTCCGGTTTGTAGGAGATGCGGTGGCAATTGTTGCCGGTGAAACGGAAAATGCCGTGGACAGAGCTATGCGCTTGATTAAGGTAAAATACCAGGTCTGCGAACCGGTATTGGATATTCATAAAGCAAAAGGAAATAAAGTCTTAGTCCATCCGGAAGAAAACTGGAAAAGCCTATGCCCGGTGGGAGCAGACAATAAACAGAATCTCTGTGCCCAGGCAAGTGATGAACACGGTGATGTGGAAAGCGTTCTGGAAAAATGCAGATACCGTGTGGAGCAGACGTATCACACCAAGGCGAACCAGCAGGCGATGATGGAAACCTTTCGGACATTCTCCTATATGGATGTCTATGGAAGACTGAACATTGTATCCTCTACTCAGGTTACCTTTCATGTAAGAAGAATTCTGTCCCATGCACTGGACATACCCAAATCCAAGATTCGTGTCATAAAGCCCCGAATCGGCGGAGGTTTCGGCGCGAAACAGACTGTGGTGACGGAAGTTTATCCGGCTTTTGTAACCATGCAGACCGGAAGAGCAGCCAAGATTATTTATTCCCGTTATGAGTCACAGATTGCATCTTCTCCCCGGCATGAGATGGAAATCAAAGTAAGGCTGGGTGCAGATGAGGAAGGAATTATCAGGGCAATTGATGTCTATACCCTTTCCAACACCGGTGCTTATGGGGAACATGGTCCTACTACGGTAGGGTTATCCGGGCACAAATCCATACCGCTCTATGGAAAGCTGGATGCTTTTAAATTTGCCTACGATGTAGTTTATACCAATGTTATGTCAGCAGGCGCTTATCGCGGCTATGGGGCGACCCAGGGTATTTTTGCAGTGGAGTCGGCAGTGAATGAACTGGCGGCGCAGATCAAGATGGATCCGGTGGTACTCAGACAAAAAAACATGGTACAGGAAGGCCAGGTCATGCCTGCATATTATGGTGAAACGGCCAACAGCTGTGCCCTGGACCGCTGTATGGCACGGTGCAGGGAGATGATCGGCTGGGACGGGAAATTTCCCCGTAAGGACATGGAAAATGGCAAAGTCAGAGGTGTAGGCGTAGCAATGGCTATGCAGGGTTCCTCTATTTCCAATGTAGATACCGCATCGGTTGCCATCAAAGTTAACGACGATGGATTCTACAGCCTAATGATTGGAGCTTCCGATATGGGAACAGGATGTGATACCATCCTGGCACAAATGGCTGCAGACTGTCTGAACTGCCATATGGAGGATATTGTCGTGCATGGCGTTGATACGGATATCTCCCCTTATGATTCCGGCTCCTATGCATCCAGTACCACTTACCTTACCGGAATGGCAGTGGTGAAAACGTGTGAAAGCCTGATTCGCAAAATCTGTGAAAAGGGTGCCGGTTATCTTGGACTTAAGACGGACCAGGTGGACTTTGACGGGGAAAAAGTATATGAGACAGATGGTGAAAAATGCATCACTTTAAAAGATATCGGCAATTTTGTTATGTGCAACAACGAAGAGGCACTTATGGCTTCTGAAGCGCATTCGTCTCCGGTATCACCGCCGCCGTTTATGGTGGGAATGGCGGAAGTGGAGATTGACAAGGAAACGGGACATATTGAGTTAATCGATTATGTGGCAGTCGTGGACTGCGGGACTGTGGTAAATACCAATCTTGCCAGAATCCAGGTGGAGGGCGGAATTGCCCAGGGGATCGGTATGGCTCTCTATGAAGACATTACCTATTCCGAAAAAGGGCAGATGTATCAGAATTCTTTTATGCAGTATAAGCTGCCAAGCAGACAGGATGTGGGAAATGTCCGGGTGGAATTTGAAAGCAGCTATGAGCCAACGGGTCCCTTTGGAGCAAAATCCATTGGAGAGATCGTAATAAATACACCGTCACCGGCGATTGCACATGCAGTGTACAATGCGGTGGGAGTGCAGATTCGGACACTTCCCATCACTTCCGAAAAAATATTTTTTCATATGCAGGAGAAAGATTCATGAACCTGGCATTGATCTTATTGGCGGCTGGAAACAGCCGCCGTTTTAAAAGCAATAAGCTGCTGCATCAAATCGGAGAGAATCCTATGTACCTTCATATAGTAAGGGAAATAGATAAATTGCCAGCAGATATATTTGTATCAAAAATCATAGTGACCCAGTATCCCAGGATAGAGCAGGAAATGAAAAAAAGGGGATATGGTGTAATCCATAATGCCTACAGTGAATGGGGGATTTCCCATTCCATACAATTGGGCATAACAGCCATCAGCGAAGAAAACAAGGCTGTGGACGGGATTTGCTTTGCGGTATGTGATCAGCCCTATTTAACAGCAAAAACCATTCACAACCTGGTAGAAACCTGGCAGTCCTCTAATAAAGGCATTGCCTGTCTGAAATATAAGGAACAAACCGGCAATCCGGTGATCTTTCACCGGAAATATAACGGGGAACTGATGAATCTGGATGGGGATACAGGTGGGAAAAGAGTTTTAAACCGCCATAAGCAGGATGTGGTATATTGTGAGCTTGCTGATGGGAGAGAATTAGAAGATGTTGACAGACAAAATTGACACGCTGTACAGGCAAATTAAGGGGCAGACAGGGCAAATAGTAGAAAAATATTTTCAGGATGGTAAATAATGAAAATATATATTATAATAAATCTGAGCATGTCTGAAAATTCAGTAAATCCGGTTACAACAGATAAAAAATGTACAGTCGGATTAAAGTGTTTGAAAAATCATTTCCGCCATTTGTCAGAAAGCAATTTTCGACACGTATTAGGAAATTTTCAGGATGCGGATGAATACTAAATTGGAATTATGAGAGGAGCATTGTATTATGAAAGATGAATACATTGAATTCACCATCGGTAAGCAGAAGAGTATTGCTCTGATTGCCCATGATGGAAAAAAACAGGAATTAATTGATTGGTGTGAGGAAAATAAAGAAATCCTGAAAAATCATTTTCTCTGCGGAACAGGTACCACAGCCAGGATGATTACCGACAAGACAGGACTTCCTGTGAAAGGCTACAACAGCGGCCCATTAGGCGGAGATCAGCAGATCGGTGCTAAGATTGTAGAAGGCAATATTAACTTTGTAATTTTCTTTTCTGATCCTCTGGAAGCACAGCCTCATGATCCGGATGTTAAGGCACTTCTTAGAATTGCCCAGGTATATGACATCCCAATCGCAAATAACAAGGCTACGGCTGACTTTATGATCACTTCCAAATTCATGGATGGTGAGTATAATCATCAGGTCATCAACTTCAAGAGAAATATTCAGGAAAGAGCGAAAACATTATAAGAGATGTTCTAAAATGAATAGGTTAAAAAAATAAAAGTCTTTTTTCCGGAAAACTGTGGAAAAAAGACTTTTTTGTATGGTGACATTGTTATGGAAGAGGCTTAAGCCCCATTGCCAAAGAAAATTTCCTTTATATTTTTTTTAGTACAAAGTGTACATAGCAGGAACAGCCAATAATCAGACTGCCTGACAGCACGAACAAAAACTGCATACCGTTTACAGCCATGCCAAACAGACTTCCGGAAGGCAAGATGGTTAACAGGGCAGCTCCTAACAAACTGGATGCAAATCCGATCATTCCGGCATAGGCACTGTTGGCACCTACAAAAAGCATTTGTTTATTATCCGGTGCATACTGATACTGCACGTTAAATACGGAAATGGCAATTCCGCCCCAGGCGATCCCGGATAGTGCCTGAAGAATTGGCTGCAGAACCAGACAGGTTTCTTTGGTCATAAAGAACCAGCTGATGTGTACACATCCAAGAAGCAGCATGGAGGTTTTGGTAACCCAAAGCCAGGATTTGCGGTCCGCCAGTCTTCCCCAGATGCCGGAAGCAAATACTCTGGATAAAGATGCAATAAGTCCCAGAAATGTCATATAGGTGTAATCCAGATTCAGCCCGGTTACCATATATACACTAAAAAACGGTGCAGCGATCTGGAGTCCCAGATTCCAGAATCCATAAAAACCGATTATTTTGCGGAAGCCCTTATTTTTTAGCGGTTCTGTAAAAACATGTTTCAGGCGGGTGCGTTCTTTGTATTCCTGTGCTACCGGTTCTTTGGCGGAGGAAAAACAATAAAAATCTACAAAAGTCATGGCAAGGACAGCCAGACCGATGGTTAAAAAACCAGCCTGCTCGGCATTCTGGCCCCGAAACCAGTCCAGCAGTTTTCCCATGGAAAGAGACACGATGGTGGTAAAAGCCAGTGCCTTGGCATCCCGCTTACCAAGATAAGAGCCAAGCTCTCTTCCGGGTACCAGTTTTCTAAGCCAGTTTCCTGCTCCTGTTCCGATGAATGCTCCGCATCCATGTGCTGCTGCGAAGATGCCTACGACTGCGGCAAGCCGAAAGGCAGGGTCGCTGACAAACAGAAGCACAAAGAAAATCAGTGTCAGCAGCAGGCGGTGCATCAGGGCAAGAAATGCGATGATAAATTTCTTCTCACGGAGGTTTTCCAGAACCACCGTAGAAAATAGCTGTACCACGCAGAGCAATGTGGGGATTGCGCCGATTATTCCGTTCAGGGAGTCATCGGCTCCCATCATATTGGCGTATCCGGAGAGAAAAGCACCGCTGGTCAGGGCGAGCACCCCGTTAGCCATACTTCCTTCCAGGACGAAGAGGCTGCGGGCTCTTTTAAAATCGGCTTCATTCATTGGCTGACGGCTGTAATAGGTATCAGAAATAAACGTTCTCATGTGAGTTATAGCGTACATGATAAAAATACCCTTTCTTTTTTTCGCAATATTTGATATTCTGTATGTAATTTGAAACGCTATGTAAGCGATCTCACATAGATTATCACTTGCTGATAAGCCATAAGCCACAGTGTAAAACAGCAGGTGAGCGAGGCCCCCAGCCGAAGACGACTTCGCATGGGCATTCGGCGTTACTGCTTGCAGGCTTGTTTGTGAACCGTAACTGCACTTTCAAATTAACTCTATTTTGTCATTAACAGGCGTTTTCTACAAGAAGAGAAATGGCAATAAAAACATGAAAATTCCGACTTTTCAAAACACATGGGAGGAAATGATGGAAAGCTTTTTACACTTGAAGGGAATTCTTCCGGTTACAGCATGGAATGCCGGATATTTTAAGAGCAGGGGACTTGGAACCCATGCAGACAGGACTATCGATTCCTTTGAAATCATATATGTGAATTCAGGTACACTAGGAATTTATGAGGAAGGGAAGAAATTTGAAGTGCCAAAAGGGCATGCATTGATTTTGTTTCCCGGCAGACATCACTGGGGAAGCAGACAGTTTGAGAAAGACCTTACTTTTTACTGGATTCATTTTCAGATAGATAAAAAATCAGAAGCGGGGGATGACATGATGTCATTGCCCCAATTAGTGCGCCTTGCAAAGCCCGAACAATTTGTGGAACTCTTCCGGCGTTTTATATTAAGGCAGGAACGATGCAGTGAAGACAGAACAGTATTGAATTTGATACTGCTTGAAATTTTATGTGAGCTATCCGACTCGGCATATCCGCTGGAAATCAGTACCACCAAGGTAGTACTGGCAAACCAGGCGGATCAGTATATCCGCCTGCATTTAAATGAGACTTTGTCATCGAATCTGATTGCAGAGGCATTATCCTGTAATCCGGATTATCTGGGGCGTATTTATCATGAGATCTATAATAAGACCCTGACGGAGGCAATACATACCTATCGTTTGAATAAGGCCAGCCGGCTTCTCATAGAAACCAGTGCCAATGTAAATGAGATCGCGGACCTGTGCGGCTATCCCGATGCTGATTATTTTCGGAAAAATTTCAAAAAGTACCGGGGGATGACGCCCAAAGAGTATCGTCAGACTTACTGTCTGATCTCTACGGATATTGAGGAATAAGGCAGGATACCGGGCGTTTTCCATGCGGGCTACGTTCTACAGCATTGGAATCTTAAAAATAAGGCAGGATATCGGGCGTTATATCAGGTTTTTTACAGAAGCACGCTCCACCAGTTCTACGTCCAGGGAGATTTGCCGGGGGGAGGCATCTTTGTCTTCTAACTGCTGAAAGAGCAGGCTTGTGGCTGATTTGGCTTTTTCGATGATATCCTGGCGGATGGTGGTAAGCGGCGGTGTGATCTGGCGGCTCAAGGGAAAATCATCGAACCCGATTACGGAAATATCTTCGGGGACACGTATATCGTATTTTTTAAATCCCTCAATCAGTGAAAAAGCGATCTGGTCTGCCGTAACGAACAGCCCGGTTACTTTAGGTAAAAGAGGCTTTAATTTCAGGGCAAGGGAGGGATCGTTTACCGGATCCCGAAGGGGAAAAATAAGCTCTTTTTTTAAAGGACAGCCGTGTGCTGCCAGTACCTCCTGAAAACCCCTTAAGCGTTGTTCCACAACACCATTTTTCTGGGTAATCTCAGGGCTGATAAATGCCAGGGAAGTATGGCCCTTCTTTATAAAATATTCTGCGGCGAGTCTGCCGCCTTTATAATCGTCAATCCCCACATTTGTGATCTGGTTTAAGGGACTGTAACTGTCGGTGAACACCAGCGGTATTTTATTTGCACCCAGGATTTCTCTCATGACAGAATCAAATCCGCCCACGAAAATGGCGCCTTCCACATTCCAGGAGCGCAGGCTGTATGTAACATCTTTGTAGTCGCTGACATAGCGCAAAATTAAAAAATATCCTTTTTCCTGCACATAGCGGGTAATTTCTCCCAGGAAAATAGCGTGGTACGAATCTTCCAGAGGGTTGCCTTCTCCATGGTAAAGCATGAGAAGGGCAATCAGTCTGGAGGATTTTGCCGCCAGAGCACGGGCAGAGGAATTGGGAACGTAGCCCCGCTTTGCAGCAATTTCTTTTATTTTAACAGCTGTTTTTTCTGAGACCTTTGTTGTATTTCCATTCATAACGCGGGACACGGTCATGATGCTGACGCCCGCCTCTTCGGCAATATCTTTTAATGTGATCATTGGTTACCTCTTTCCTTATCCCGGAGCATATCTAAATGTTTGGAGCAGACTAGAGCGTAAATACGCCACGTGTGGGATGTAACGATGTAGTTTAAACTTTATGGAATAGACATATTATACAAATTTTATTTGGGAAAATCAAGATATTGTACAAAGTTAAAAAAGGTTATTGACATTGTTAAAAGCGGGTGTTATGTTTATATCATAGCTTAGGTTAACGTTAACCTATATTAACTGTGGCAATTAAAAATATAGACAATAAAGAAAGGAATTAACATGATGGATCCGATTTATAAAATTGATGCCTGCCCTTTATGCAGTGAGGGGGCTGTTGTTCTTGGCGAACATTACCGCATTACCGTTCTAACATCCCAGCTCATCCGTCTGGAATACAGCGAAGAAGGAAGATTTGAAGACAGGCCGACGCAGAGTGTGTGGAATCGCAATTTTCCAGTTCCGAAGTTTCAGGTATTTGATAAGGGCGGGAACCTGGAAATCGTAACTGAATTTATACATATGATTTATAACAAAGAGAAATTTTCCTCCAATGGGTTGTCACTGCAAGTCAGCGGCAAGGGATGTACCACGCATAATGTCTGGCATTTCGGAGAGGAAGCGACGGATCTTTTAGGAACCGCCAGAACCCTGGATGAAGCAGACGGAGCGATTCCGCTGGATCACGGGTTGATCTCAAGAAATGGATATGCGGTTATGGATGACAGCAGATCATTGTTACTTACGGAAGAAAACTGGGTAGAGCCCCGCAAAGGCGAAGTCATGGATTATTATTTCTTTGGTTACGGCCACGAATATGAGAAATGTCTGAAGGACTTTTACCACCTCTGCGGCAGGACACCGCTGCTTCCCAGGTTTGTATTCGGCAACTGGTGGAGCCGTTACCATAAATATACAGAAGAAGAGTATAAGGAATTAATCCTGCGTTTTGAAAGAGAGAATATACCTTTTTCCGTAGCAGTTGTTGACATGGACTGGCATCTGGTGGATGTAGATCCTAAATACGGAAGCGGATGGACCGGATATACCTGGAATCAAGGCTTCTTCCCGGATCCCGGAGAATTCATGGAATGGCTTCATGCGCATCATCTGAAAATTACTTTAAACGTACATCCGGCAGATGGAGTCAGGGCTTTTGAAGAACCTTATCTGGCTATGGCAAAAGAGCTGGGGGTGGACTGGGAAAAAGAAGAGACGATTAACTTCGATGTAACCAGTCAGGAATTTTTAAATGCCTATTTTAAATATCTGCATCATCCAAATGAGGAGAATGGCGTGGATTTCTGGTGGCTGGACTGGCAGCAGGGAACGAATACGGCGATAGAGGGACTGGATCCTCTGTGGATGCTGAACCATTATCATTTTCTGGACAGCAGGCGTCAGGGAAAAAGAGCATTGACTTTTTCCAGATATGCCGGTCTTGGAAGCCATCGGTATCCGGTTGGGTTTTCAGGGGATACGGTTATCTCCTGGGAATCGCTGGACTTTCAGCCTTACTTCACGGCAAATGCCAGCAATGCAGGCTATGGCTGGTGGAGCCATGACATAGGCGGCCACATGTTTGGCTACCGGGACGATGAATTGTCAGCGAGATGGGTTCAATACGGGGTATTTTCACCAATATTGAGACTGCATAGTACGGCTAATCTATTTTCCGGAAAGGAACCCTGGAAGTATAATAAAATTGCAGAAAGTATTATGAAGAAATATCTGAAACTGCGGCACGAACTGATTCCTTATCTCTATACCATGAACCGCTATGCCAGCCGTGAAGGGCAGCCGCTGGTACGACCCATGTATTATCTGGAGCCGGAGCAGAAGGAAGCTTATGAAGTTCCAAATGAATATTATTTTGGTACAGAACTGATTGCCTGCCCGATTACAAAACCCGTGGATAAAAAAGCTGCAGCGGCGTCCTTTACCGCATGGCTGCCAAAGGGTATCTGGTACGATATTTTTAACGGACGGATTTATGAGGGAGGAAGAAAACTGTCCCTGTACAGGGGAATGGAGGATATTCCGGTATTTGCACGGGCAGGGGCAATTGTACCTTTGGCAGATCTGGAAGAATATACAAATTCCACTACGAATCCTGAAAAACTGAAGGTTGCCATTTATGCAGGAGCAGATGGGGTGTTCCATCTATATGAAGATGATGGAGACAGTCCGGAGGATCTGGATGAAAATTGGGCTGATACAGAGATGACATTTACATGGAATGAAAAAAAGGTATTTACCATCGGTGCCGCAAAAGGAAATACAGCGGTTCTTCCACGGGAAAGATCCTATACGCTGGAGATCACAGGGGTTACTAACGGAGAGGCATCCGTTCTGACAGGCGGCAGGCAGACTGAGGTCAATGTCAGCTATGACGAAATCAGACACACTTTATCCGTGAGAATTCCAAAAACAGCGGTTACAGAGGAAATTACCGTAATCCTTGAGGGAAAAGTGGAATTGGCACAAAACGATGTGGTAAAAGAGACCTTTGATTATCTGGAAAGAACGCAGTTAGAATATAATCTGAAAGAAGAAATTTATTTCATCGTAAGAGATGCGGCGAATGCGCTTCATGCTGTGTCGGCATTGCAGGCACTGGGGCTGGATGAGATGGTATTTGGAGCTTTGTGTGAGATTTTAACTGCAAAGCAGGTCGATCGAAACCAATAAAATAAATTCTATAAAATTAAATTATTAAAATGAAACCAATAGAGTGAAACTATTAAAGCGAAACTATTAAAGTCAAACTATTAAAGTCAAACTTTTAATATCAAACTTTTAATATCAATCTAATAAAACAGAAAATAATAGAAATAAAATAAGCACAGCCGGGAGAACAAAAATTACTGTTCCCGGCTGCGCTTATTTTGTTTCATGAAGTGTACTATTTTCTATGGCTTCTGATTGCCTTTAATATCTGAATAATAGGAAGGTTTACAAGAGCTAAACCATAAACGGTAAAGAGCTGCTGCATACTCAGGTCAGCTACCTTAAATACGCTGTGTAAGCCTGGTGTCAGGAGCACCGCGTTAATTAAGACAAAGCCGATTAAGAATGCGCCGATCAAAAACTTATTATTAAAGAATTTTCTTGTAAAGATTACCGGATGGTCGGACTTGCTGTTGAATCCGTGTACCAGTCTGGCCATGCAAAGTGTTCCGAATGCCATCGTACTTCCTACGGTTGCACCGCCCACACTGTTACCAAGTAAGAAAGCGATCATGGTAGTGGCACCGATGGAGAGCCCTTCCACGCCAATGCCAACCAGAAAATCTTTTGTCAGGATGGATTCATTTTTAGGGCGGGGCTTTTCTTTCATTACATCGCCGGTATGAGGCTCAAGTCCCAGGGCGATAGCGGGAAGGCTGTCAGTCAGCAAGTTGATAAACAGCAGGTGTACCGGTGCAAATGGTACCGGCAGAGCCATAATAGATGCGTAAAGTACGGCCAAAATTGCACCAAAGTTACCGGATAAGAGGAATTTGATGGAATTTTTAATGTTGGCATAGACATTACGTCCATTTTCCACTGCTTTTACAATAGTAGCAAAATTGTCATCGGTTAACACCATGGAGGCGGCATCTTTTGCAACTTCACTTCCTGTAATACCCATAGCAACACCGATATCCGCCTGCTTAAGGGCAGGAGCATCGTTCACACCGTCACCGGTCATAGATACGATATTACCCTTGTTCTGCCATGCCCGGACAATACGGATCTTATGTTCCGGTGAAACACGGGCATAGACACTGATGTGTTCCACAAAGTTTTCCAGTTCTGCATCGGTGAGATTTTCAATTTCTGCACCCTCGCATGCTTCCGAGATATCTTTTAAAATACCGATTCTTTTCGCGATAGCAGCAGCAGTAATTTTGTGGTCACCGGTAATCATAATCGGTTTAATACCTGCCTGAATACATTTTGAAACCGCTTCTGCAGATTCCTCACGGGGAGGATCCATCATGGAAATGAGTCCCAGGAAAGTAAGGTCGTCTTCAAAATCCAGGGAAAGGGATGCAGGTGCAGGAAGGACTTTATATGCAAATGCCAGAACACGCAGTCCGTTCATGGAGTAGTGTTCGTTCATTACAGCAAGATCTTCAGCATCTTCCGGTGTAAACGGACAGGCTTCGCCTTTTTTCTGAATGGAGGAGAGGCGATTGCTCAGAACATCCACCGCACCTTTTGTAATCATGATGATACGTCCGTCAATGTTGTGTAAGGTGGACATCAGCTTACGATCGCTGTCAAACGGTATTTCACTGATACGCGGGAATTTGGCACGTGTAGGAAGTGCTTGCACACCTACCTTGTCACCCAGGTTAATCAGTGCAGTTTCCGTAGGATCACCGATTTCTTTTCCGTCCAGATTGGTAGAGTCATTACAAAGGATACTGGAATATAATAATTGTTTCTGAAAGGTATCACCAGGATCAATGTCTTTGGCGGCAATGTTCTTACCATCGATATAGTAGTTTTCTACGGTCATTTTGTTCTGAGTCAGCGTACCTGTTTTGTCGGAACAGATAATAGAAACACTGCCCAGTCCTTCCACTGCCTGGAGCTTTCTGACAATCGCATGTTCCGCCGCCATTTTCTGTGTTCCAAAAGAAAGTACAATGGTTACAATGGAACTCAGGGCTTCCGGGATAGCAGCTACCGCTAATGCAATGGCAAATAAGAAAGAGTCTCCGATTGGATTACCACGGAAAATATTGATACCAAATACCAGGGCGCAGACTACTAAAATAAGTATGGAAAGCTTCTGTCCAAAGTTATCCAGATTCACCTGAAGGGGTGTCTTTTTCTCAGAAGTGGATTTTAACAGGCTTGCGATTTTTCCCACTTCTGTTTCCATACCAATTGCAGTTACCAGGAATGATCCTCTTCCGTAAGTCACGAAACTACCGGAAAACAACATATTTGTCTGGTCACCCAGAGGTTTTTCACCGGTAAGCACCTGATCTGTCTTTTCTACACTGACACTTTCACCGGTAAGCGCGCTTTCATTGATCTTAAGGCTTGCATTTTCAATAATACGTCCATCAGCAGGAATGTAATTACCGGCTTCTAATACAACCAGGTCACCGATAGTTACTTCGGCAGATGGAATTTCATGTACAATACCGTCTCGCATAACTTTAGCAGTAGGAGCTGACAGCGTTTTTAAACTATCCAGTGACTGTTCTGCTTTAAGCGTCTGGACGGTACCCAATATTGCGTTTATGGTAATTACAACAAGAATTACAATTGTGCTCTCAATATCTCCTAAAAATCCGGATACGACAGCGGCAACGATTAAGATAATAACTAAGAAATCTTTGAATTGTTCCAGAAATATCTGTAAAGTACTTTTCTTTTTTCCCTCAACCAGAACATTTTTTCCGTATTTGTTCTGATTTGCAATGGCTGCATCAGTGGTCAGATATTCACTGCTGCCATTTACCTGTTCCATAACTTCTTCTTTGGAAAGGGTGTAATAATTCTTCATATGAATGCCTCCTTTATATGGTTCCTTGTATGCATAAAAAAAACGATACCCCTATTGCATACAATTCACGCTGCAATAAAAGTCTCGCTACTTAGTTACGATACGGATGGAAACCATCGTACTGACGACATCGTAAACACTCTCGTGTTAGCTACTCCCTTTTACTTCTTTAATAAAGATAAGACAAAAATGAGAAAATGTCAAGGGAAAAATATTTTTTCAATCTGGCAGAGTTGTATTTGCAGCATTATAGCAGTAGTATTTGACAAAAAAGTGGAAATTACTCAAAAGTTTTAGAGATATATGGGAATAAGTGAGACGAATAAACTAAATATGATAACAAATGGAATTCCCAATGAAATTATCTGTGTGTTGCTAAGTAGTATTTGTGATCATAATTGTATTAAAATGTAGATTTAATGTAATGAATTAAGATCACACGGGAGCGAACACCTTATATGTGGTCTGCTATTACGCATTATATTTGGGTTTCGCTGATTAAGGACGCTTTTTAAATGATAGGTAGTGTGCGGAAAGATGGGCGTGGGAAACTGGTATGGACTCCGTCAGCTGGCCGCAGAACTGGTATTTTCTAACCTTTCCGAAGCGCTTTTTGGCGGCACGCGGGCATTCACCGAGAAATCCTGATGCATTTCTCGGTTCA
>OASR01000072.1_pt1 | contig 71866 bp, 61 predicted proteins | sample 1475751 | NCBI WGS metagenome assembly OASR01 (sample SAMEA2579907, study PRJEB22360) | human gut metagenome | biome: human gut; feature: human-associated habitat; material: faeces | place: Denmark | collected 2008/2010 | reverse complement strand
TTGTCCCCGAACCCTGGCTGTTTCCACACGCCGCAAGTGATAAAACCATCGTTCCAACTAATAAACCTGCCATTACTTTTTTCATCTTACTTCCTCCTTTGTTTTACCTTAAACGATTCGTTTTTGAATAACAAAAGTATATTATCTTTACTTTTATTTGTCAATAATATTGGTAATATTTTTATTTTTTTGTTAAATTTTCACATATTTAAACATTGTTTTTTGTAAATTTCTTTCTTAATATTAAAAAACGATTCGTATTAGTGCCGGGTATATTGCCTTTTTTTTCATTAAATGTTATCATTTTATAAAGTTAAATTATTTACAGAAAAGAGGTTACTCCATGTCATGTACAATCAAAGATATTGCTAAAGATACTGGTTTATCCATAGCAACCATATCCAAATATTTAAATGGAAAAAAAATATTAGCGGATAATAAACCAATTATAGAGGCCAGCATAAAAAAGCTGGGATACGTGCCAAACAAAACTGCCCAGGTTCTGCGTTCCCATAAAACAAATACCATTTGTGTGCTGATCCCTGATGCCGGTGATTATTTTTGGGGTCCTCTCTGCGGCTTTATCGAAGAAGCTTTGCAAAAAAACAATTATTCCACTATCATTAGTTCTTACAACCCTCAGATTACGGAAAGCAGCGATGAATTCCGTTTTTTAATAAGCAGTCAGATTGATGGTGTCCTTTTTGTTCCCAGAGACCAGGCTTCTTTTCATTTAGCTATCCTTATGCGCAATGCAAATATTCCATTTGTATATTTAGACCAGTTATTTGAAAATCCATTGTCTGATGCAGTTACGTCCACTAATTATCAGGCTTCCTTTGATATTATGGAATACTTAATTCAACATGGTCATCAACAGATTGGAATTATTAGCGGAAATTACAATAGTTATACTATCCGGGAACGGTATGAAGGCTGCAAAGATGCCTATATAAAAAATGGTTTTTCTGAAAAGGATTTGCTATTTTTAAGTGGTAAATTTTCTGCTGCTTCGGGAGCAAAACTTTTCAAAAAAATGATTTCCAGCCCCAATCCGCCTACCGCAGTTTTTATGCTGGGATGTAATTTAACTTTAGGTGCCATACTGGAATTAAATAATCTTGGACTGTCACTGCCAGATGATCTTTCCTTAGTATCCTTTGATGATGATCAGATTTTCTCTGCTTTCGATCCACCCATAACATGCATGGTACAGGATTTTTCTGAAATTGCCAGGGAGTCCGTAGATTTACTATTGCGCCGCATATCCGGAGATGAAGAAGGTTTTCCTGAAACCAAGATGGTCCCCACTCACTTTATGGAACGAAGCTCCGTTAAATCCATATTATCTTAATCATATTTTTCAATGCATTGGAAACCACATAAAAAGGAAGATCCTTGTTCCATATGCTCTACATTTGCAGTGTATACGAAACAAGAATCTCCCTTATTTTCAACCCATGGTTATTGGTTTCCCAAAAACTATTTTTAAACGCACTTCAGCGTTATCTGGTGAAAAGCCCTATTATTGGCTCACATAATTATACAAGCTGTCATCACATGTAATACAAAATTTCATTGTCTTCAAATCTGCTTCCAACACCGCTCTGCAGCCATTACTTTCTCTGATAATCTTCAATCTGTCATCCGCCGTATCTTCTACACAAAAAACATCCTCAAAAGCCCGGTATTCATTTCGGATCTGCATAAGCCTGCACAATTCTTTAACCACCGGCTTTTGCACCTCCCGCTCCACTTCCACCGTTGTATAGTTATGTCTGCTGATGTTTCTTGGGAAATCTGTCTTCCTCATCCATTCATAATCATTTTCACCTGCCAGAAGTCCCATATAATAAACCTGTGGAATACCAGGAGCAAAAAACTGGATAGCCCTCGCCAGCAGATAAGCATCATCTCTACAGTCCAGTGCCGAATAATAGGTGCAGTTAATCTGGTATACAACAGGCTTCTCATTCGCTTTTGCAGAAAAATCCATTTTAAAATTCGCACCATACCGTTCTGTCATTTTGATGACATGTTCCAGCTCTTCCCCTGTCAGTAAATCCTCCACATCCACTGTTCCAATTCCATCGTGGGTATCCAGCGTAGTGTACTGATTCCGCGGGCAGATAGACAACCAATGTTTTAACCGTTTTGCACTGCCTGTATATAGGGTATGAAGTACCAGTACCGGCAGTGCGAAGTCATACACCGCATAGCCTTTATCCGCAATTTTCATCTGTACTTTATAATGGTCATGAATTTCAGGCAGCATAGGAATCTGCTTATCATCCAGGATCTTTTGCACCCGTTCCATAAGCTCCCACATCTCAGGTTCTATGAAAAAACAGGAGGTCTGATATTTTTTGGTAGCAAATGCAAATGCATCCAGACGGATCAGGGAACCGCCGTTATCCATCAGGAAGCGGAGTGAACGCTCTATAAACTCCCAGGTAACCGGTGATTCCATATTTAAATCCATTTGTTCTTCACTGAAAGTACACCAGATATTTTCATGGGTACCATCCCGAAATACAATATCTTCACAGGGCGCATGATTTTTTCTCTTATTCAGCATTGCAACATCTGCAGGAGTCGGTTCTCCCCCGGGCCAAAATTCCTGGAATCGAATAAACATATCCTTATATTCTGACTCCTCGTGTTTTTCCACAAAATCCTGAAATTGTGCGGACTGTCTGGATAGATGGTTTATCATAAAATCATACATTAACTCATAGTTCTCTGACAAGGCATTAATATCTTCCCAATCTCCAAATGCCGGATCCACTTCCTCGTAGGTGGTAGGGGCAAAACCTCTGTCTCCGGTAGAGGGAAAAAACGGAAGGATATGTACCGCTCCTATCTCTCTGGAAAAATACATATCCAGCATTTCTTTTAGTTCTTTTAGATTTTTACCAAAGCTGTCGGCATAGGTAATCAGCATTATTTTATTATTCATAGTTTGTACCTATTGCGATAGCAGACAGACTGCTATACTACAATCCTTTATTTGGAATAACCTGGGGCTCCCCCAGAATTTTAGACATAATTATTGTCTTAGCTATACTTTCTAATACTTCCATTTTATTATAAGCATCTATCATATCTTTCCCATAAGTTAATGCACCATGGTTTTTTAGCAGAATCGCATTGGATTCTGTTACATGGGGTTTGACTGCACTAGCCAGAGCCTGTGTACCGGGAGGGGCATAATCAGCCAATGCAATATCCGGCAGCATCATTGTGGTTTCAATCAGATAATTATCCGGAATATTTAATCCTGCAAGAGCAAATGCAGTTGCATATACCGGATGTGTATGGATCACCGCATTGACATCCGGTCTCATCTGATAGATTAATTGATGCATCGGATATTCCTTGGAGGCTCTGCCGTTTCCTTCCACGGTATTTCCCAAAAGATCCAGTACCAGTATATTTTCCGGCAGTAAAAAGCCTTTGTTCTTACCGGACGGTGTCAGTAATATGTGGTCTTTGGACACCTTCATACTGATATTGCCGTCACAAGCGGTTACTAATTGCCGCTGATAAAGCAGATGGCAGATGTCAGTCATCGTTTTTCTTTCTTTCGAATACACTAAATTCCTCCATTTTCCCAAGTACAGGGTGTGGTATCATCCTCTGTTTCAATCATTAAAACCACAGTCCCTGCTTCCTGCATACAATCTATCTGATATAGATAGCCCTTACGATCCAGAAGAGGCGCCACGTCTTTTCCATTGACAAGTACCTTGCATACATTCTTCTTTGAAAAAAATGCTGCCTTTCCGCCCTGTCTTAAAATTGCCATTGTCATATTTGACTCATGCTTTACTTCCATGATGGGGTGAAAACTGATATATTTATCCAGCAAACCACAGAAGATCACATCCTCCTGATAAGGCAGAATCAGGTAAAATGCCACTCCATCTGCTTCCACGGATATTTCTGCTTTCTGCTCATGGTCCATTACCATGGCTTCTTCTTTGAAGTAGTCATATACCAGGAACCGTTCTCCTTCCAGATCATAAATATCTGCCGGTGAAATGGTGCCTTTTTGCAGACTCGGACTGATATTAAAGGCTGCCACTACCCCAGCTTTATGACTTTCTCCGCAGCCTGCAACATTGGTAAGTTTACAAAATCCTTCCTTTCGCGGGTCTGTAAAAATACAATCCTGCGATGGCTTTGCTCCACGATCCATCCTTAATATCCTGCCATCCCGATACACTAATGGCTGCACTGCTTCTGCATCTGTCTCCCCAATGCGGTCGCTGAAATATATGGGTCCACCGCTGATCGCCCTTAATAAACCATGTTTTCCTGCATCTTTGTGGGAAGTCCAGAACATATCCCAATCCAGAAAATATAATTCATCGTGATACAAAGCATTGTAGGCATTTTGCAGAAGATGTTCCTTAAATCCATCAGCCTGGTCCGGAACAAAATCATCGCTGTTGCGGGAAATGGCAGATCCCTGGCGTCCTAAGATATTTTCCATCGCCATGCCCATGCAGTTAATCAGTCTGCCGCCCATATAAGCTGCCGCTGCTCCTTCCAGAGCCATATGCGTCTGCTCCGCTGCCAGAGGAACCGGTTTGCTGTTCTCATAATAATTCTTTACAGCACTTTGGCCGTCTACTTTTACAAAATCGATACCGTCCCTGCGAAGCTGTTCATACCAGTCCCGGAAGAAACCATATCCCCGCTGCGCTTCCGGATAAGGCAGCAGCTTCCCATTTACCGTATCATACAGATTTTCTTTTTCTTTCTCCGCTAAAAGGCTTTCAGGCTCGATGCCGCCCCAGTAACCGCCAAAGGCGTGCCAGACGCCAAACCATTTTATATCGGTATCTTTTTTAATATCAGCAGTCATTTCTAAAAATCCCCGGGGAAACTTTTCCTTTTCCGGCGAAAAACTGTAAAGACGCTGGTCGTGAACCGACAGCCAGCCATCGTCCATCAGCATCCATCTTGCAGGAACATTTTTATCCTTTAACTCTTTTGCCTTTTCCTTCACTTTCTTTTCCGAAATATCCGTGTAGAAAGCATCCCAGCTGCACCATCCCAGATACTCGAACATGTCCGGATAATCCTTTTTATCTTTACCCGGCAGTCCTTTTATTTGTATCGCCGTACTGAATACACTGTTTATCGCAGAATACAGATCGTTTCCTTCTGCCATGAGAAAGACAGGTTCACAGAGACGATTTATACCACCCATATAGGCGGTGAGCGTCAATGTCAGAATACCTTCCTTTTCCCCTTTTGCATATGTTTTGAAATGTTTTCCAGACAGAGGCAGCAGATATCCTGCACCATCTTCATAATCCATATACAGGGATTGGGTTCTGTCCGGAATTTTACCTAAATCATCTGTAAATTCCGGTCTGGTCCACCAGTCACGATGCAGATAAATGGCAGTGACCGCCTTGGGATTCTGATTCAATTCTATTTCCAATGCAACAGGTTCTTTGAGATCCAGATTATCATTTTCCCGAAAAGGCTGATTCACCAGTTCCAGTTTTAGAAAACCCGATAAAATTCCCCCTGCTCTGCTTATGGCTACTTCTGCTTTTCCCTTATCATTTTCAAACAGATAACTTGCTTCTCCACCCCGGTCAATCTTGCCGGTATTCTGCCAGATATGTTCTCCGGATTTCTGGCATCGAATTTTTAATTGTATATTTTTTATACCCTGTTTCATCTTCTACCCCTTTCCCAAATGGATCTGAAAACGCTTTATGCGATGTTATCGGCTCCTTCTGCATTGCCGTCACCCCATCCTCATTCACATTCTGGTTTTCCACTTCTAAAAAAGTTCCGGCAGTCTTTGGGATCAGCAAAAATTGTATTTTTCGTTCTTCCCCTGGAAACAGCAGTACATAATTGTCTGTACCCAAGAGATAATAATCATCTGTGACCAGCTCTATTCCAACCTCTGCTGCCGCTCCCGTTCCGGTATTTTTTAAAACAAGCGTCTTTTCTAATCTGCCCTCTGGCAGCATTGTATCTTCAGAATAAAGCAATTCAACCTTTCCCCCGGAGTATCGCAGAGGCTTTAATATCTCTTTTTCCAGGCTGCTAAAAGTATAGGTATTTTCCGATAAGCACCTGCAGCTCTTTTGCAGCTTAACGGTTACAAAGAATATTCCCCGATCCTTTGGCGCGTGAAATACTGCTTTTCCCAAAACAGTGGAACCGTTTTTCAGAATATTTCCTTTCAAGATCATTCTGGACATCACTTCCCCGGATATTGAACGTACCAGCACTTCCGCCTCAGCAGAAAAACCTTCCCCGGAATTTGATACCACGATATCCTCTATGATTTCTTCTTCCGGAGCATAATTCAGTTTCTGATACGTCATAGATATGTGCTGTCTTTCATAAGCCCGTTTTACCTGATAATACGCAGATTTGGTTTCCCCGAAATAGTCGATCAGGTTTGTACAGGAGGCATTAGGCCAAGGCTCATTTAGCTGCCAGATAATCGTACCGCTGTTTTGAAAAGCACGTCTTCGGTCTGCTTCAATCATAAAGCGAAGTCCTTCAGACTGCATAAACTGGCTGCATTTCGTAAACAGCATCAGCTTCTCTTCTGATTTTGCTATGGCTCCGAACATTTCCACATCACGCAGATACGTCCCCCACCACTCACCGTGGTGCTGCCAGTTCAAATCACCGGACATAAGCGTGGGTTTTCTGGATCCTTCGGGCAAAAACTTTTCCAGACTTTTCACACTGCTGGTACCGTCCATCCCAAATTCGCTGTGAAACAAATTATCGGACTGTCCATATAACTCATAATGCTGGGGATTTCCTTCATATCTCCAGTTTCCATGCACATCATGACTGACACCTTTTTCTCTGGTGATAAATTCCCGGGGCCCCGATGCAGAGGTAGGCAGAAACATCCGGGTACCGTCATAAGTATCAACGATGGATTTTAACAGCGTTATATTTTTATTATCATCAGAAACCGGTCTGTCTGCTTCTTCCATCAGTTCATTCCCGCCGCTGTATACCATAAGTGCAGTATGATTGCGCTTCTCCAGTACCGCCGATTTTGCATTTGCTTCCAGAAGCTTGAGAAAGGCTTCTTCCTCACAGGGCTTGTTATCAATCCCGGAACTGGACTGGATAAATTCCTGCCAGATCAAGATGCCGTTTTCATCACAGAGATCGTAGAATATCTCCTTCTCTATCAGACCGCCGCCCCATACACGAACCAGGTTTACTCCTGCATTTACCATCGCTGTAATGAAATATGCATATTGCTCTTTGGTTACATTTCCGTAAATGTGATCCAGCGGGGTAATATTGACTCCTTTTACAAATGTTTTTTTACCATTTACCACAAATGTATAGGGCAATGCACCGGCATGTTCTCTTTCATTATGTGCATAAGAGAAGGAACGGATTCCCACGTATTTTGTATCCTTATATAAGCTTATACTGCCACTTGAGATACTGCTGGTAACCGGATAAAGCGGCTGTTCACCATCACCATTAGGATACCATAACTGTGGGTTTAAAACCACAATGGCCTTATCGAAACTTCCATCGGGATTCAGTTCGGCTTCCTCCACTCTTACAAAGGGGTCTTCCCGTACTTCTTCCCAAAAACCATCTGCCGGCATCACCCCAGACATTTGATCCTGACAATTCCGTATCCATCTTACATCCCTGCTGCTTTTGTTCCGGGGATGACCGATCGAGACTTGCACAGAGAGCTTCTGCAAATCTTCACCGTTTCTCCTGTCACAAACCATTCCTGATATATGGATCATTCCTTTGTTCTCTTCCACGTCTGTATGGATGAACAAATCTTCTATTCTGGCTTCTTCCATGATATCCAGAACCACATCCTGCCAGAAACCGATATTGACCAGATGCGTGGAAAAATCCCACTTATAATTAAATCTGCTCTTCTGGGTAGAGGTAGCGGAGGTATAACCGATCTGCCCCATCTCGGCTGGAATCCCTTTGAATATGACAACCAGTTTGTTTGTTTCTTTTATTTTCCCGGTAAGATCAATCCGTTTATGTTCATACATCCCTTTATGGGTATCCAGCAGTTCATCGTTGACATAGATCATCGCTTCATAATCCAGACCTTTAAACACCAGAAATACCCGTTCTCCAGTCAAATCCACCGAGCCCATTTGTCCTGCAAACTCCGTGCGGTACATCCACCAGCGGTTTTCAACCCATTCGCAATTCAGACTGTTTCTTGCATAGTAGGGATTCTCGATGTATCCTGCTTTCCATAAATCATAATGAACGCCTCCCGGGACTTTTGCTTTGATCCATGGTGTTACACCATGAAGTGTCTGGCCTGTTTCCATGCTTTTCTCTTTAATCGGAACATATGGCCAATATCCTTTTACCTGCCAGTTCAGATTCGATAATGATATTTCCATCTGACCCTCCTCTTATTCTTATGCAATTTACAAACACTCTACAGATCTGCTGTTCCTGAATCAGTGTCAGCTTTGAACACATTTATATGCTGTATCAAACATAGCAACTATATTTTCCGGCGGAACATTTCCCATGATATTATGTACCTGGTTAAATACGAATCCGCTGTCTTTTGAAAATATTTCAATATTCTTTTTCACATGAGCGGAGACTTCCTCCGGCGTCCCCTGCCACAGCACACTCTGGGTATCACATCCTCCGCCCCAGAAACAAATAGAATCTCCATATGCCTCTTTTAAATGCGACGGCTCCATATTGTCTGCAGAGATCTGAACCGGATTGACGATATCCACACCCGCTTCAATAATGTCCGGCAGCAATGCATCAATGGAGCCGCAGGAATGGAGGAAAATTTTAATATCACTATTTTCATGTACATGGCTGCAAAAGGCTTTCAAATAGGGCAGGCAGCACTCTTCATAACTTTCCGGTGAACACATCGGTGCATTCTGCATACCCAAATCACTGTTTACCTCTAATGCCTGAATATATTTTCCAAATCGCCGGTTCATGCGGTCAAATTTAGCTATATTTTTACCCAGCTGGGTCTCGTTCTGGTACTTGCAGGAATCCGGGTCCAATAACATCTCACAGGCAAACTCCAAGCCATGGAAAAACGCACCGTATCCCATAACCATCGTGAATTTATCCGTTTCTTTATATATTTCTTCTGCTCTCCTGCCAAACATTTCCCATTTTTCCGCCTCATCTGAAAAACCATAAAAATCAGGCCAGATCCCATCGAAAAAATACCCTCCAGCCGGCATATACATTTCACCCTGGGGAGAACTGATCCGATATCCCCCGTCTGGCTGTCTGGCAGGCTGGAAACTATCCGGTACCAAAAACTCATATGTCCCCCTGGGATTCCATTTATGGGTCTTTTCCCATGGTGGGTTTAACAGCATGGTATCTATATGAAATCTGTCCAGTACATCCGTATCCACTCTGGCAAGTCCCTGTTGGCAGTCAATCATTTCAATCCGGTCAACAGACAGTCCTAAATATTTTCTTAGTTCATAATAAGCATATGCTGAAATTCCGGTTGAAAAATGTACACCCAGATCAATTGGCATCCGGTCTACCGGTTTGTGTTCAATGGCATTCAACACTCTTTGACGGCTGCTCATATATTCTTTACTCATTCTGTAGAATCCTCTTCTTTCTTCCTGCTCGTGTTTAAAATTGCTCTGCAATGAATGATCAAACCCAGGTATAAATCTTAAATGTCTTTATTTCAAAACACCCGATCTCAAATTCAATTTCTTCGTCATTCACCTTCAGCTCCTGCATCTCTTCCTCACAGAGATTGGTTTCCAGCACCCGCTTCACCGGGAAATGAAACTTCAGTCTGATACCCGGCTCTTTTGCATTTTTAAATTCATATAAACGGACAATATAAGCCTCTTCTGCTTCCGCCTTTTTAACCGTATCGATCACAATGTGGCTGCAGTCAGTCTCTAACAGGGAGTAGGATGTCTCGGTCACTCCCTCCCCGGATGCAGCACCGCACTTATCACTTTCCAGCTTTTCGACATAAGTGTAAAGCAAAGGCATATTCAGCATCATAGCTTCTTTTTGTACCTCACAATCGGTAACACTTCCGCCGTGGGGATACAGGGAATAGGTAAATTCATGAATCTTCCGGTCCGCAGTCTCATCCGGCCGTATCGCTGATTTAATCAGGGTAAGTCCCAGTATATTCCCATGGATATCATAACCGTATTTACAATCGTTCATAATGGATACGCCATAATTTCCTTCAGACAAATCTGCCCACCGATGTCCGCATACTTCAAACTTCGCAAAATCCCATTCATTATTTGTATGGGTAGGACGCTTTATATTACCAAACTGAATCTCATACGCTGCCTCTTCACAGTGCACATCCACAGGAAAATATACCTTCAGAAGCACCTGCTCTTCTTTCCAGTCAGCTGTTGTCTTAAAATCAATTCTTCTGCTGTTGGAATACAAAATCATATCCTGGGTTATTACCGAACGGTTGAATATCCATACCTGACGTAAGACACCCCTCAGTGATCCTGATTCTACCACTTCCGTTTTTACAAGCTGAAATGGTCCGTATGGTTTTTCTTTATAATATACATCAATATCCCATGCATCGAAACGCTGGGGCTTGTCTTCGTATGCCTGCAGCTGATTCATCGGGGTGCTGCAGCTGATCTCACGTCTGTTCTCTTTATCATATAAATAAGCAATCTCGCCATTTGCGTTCAGTTTGATCTGATAAAAAGCATTTTCCATACTTGTCTGCGTAACCTTCACAAGAGGTGGCGCTTCCGGATGGGGTGCCTGAATGTTCAGACTGGCTTTTGGCGGATTAGAATAATGAATCATCTTATACCCATAGGAAGGAATATCTTTTATATATATCAGCATACCCTCTTCTGTTTTCTGGCTTTCAAGCTTTACCGATTCATACGCAAATTCCGAGGAAGGATTGCACCGCTCCCCATAAGGCAGGAATAGAATATCGTCTCTTAAGAATCCTGTTGTATTATACACTGCAATGGAATCCTCATTCACTCTGACTGCTGCCATAAGCGCTGTCTGAACCTGCCGGCAAAGCTCCCCGCCCTTATCTGCAATTTCCAGATAATCTCTGGTGGTATCCTCGTATACCTGACGAATAGATGATCCGGGAAGAATATCGTGAAACTGGTTCAGCAAAACCTTCTCCCAGAGAATATCCAATGTCTCCCGGGGATAGCTGGAAGCTGCGCCAAGGATAACTGACATGCTGGACAGGAATTCAATATTGTGGAGCAGCACCTCAGACTGGCGGTTAAACTTCTTATTGGCAGCCTGTGAGGTATAAGTCCCCCGATGAAGTTCAAAATAGAGTTCTCCATCCCAGGTACCCAGCTTAGTGTGATCCACATGGTCGTAAATGCGCTCAAAATAGTGCTCCGCCGTATCCATTTCTACTCTCGGAATACCGGGGATATTTTTCATGACACGGCTTTGCTCCAACATTTCTCTTGTTGGACCGCCCCCGCCATCTCCCCATCCAAAGGCTATTAAAAGCTCATCATTTTTATCCTTATCTTTGTAATTTTTCCATACCCCGGTTACTTCTTCCGGGTCCATATGCCCATTATAGGTATAGAACCAGGAACCATCTTCCGGCGTCGTTATAAAATGCGTAAAGATACTGGTTCCGTCTATGCCTTTCCAGTTAAACGTATCGTACGGAAAATGATTATACTGGTTCCAGCTGATCTTGGTGGTCATAAAGTATTTCATTCCTGCTTTTTTCATAATCTGCGGCAGCGCACCGGAATATCCAAATACATCCGGGAGCCATACCAGATTCGTCTCCTGCCCGAACTCTTCTTTTATAAATCGTTTTCCATAAATAAACTGCCGTACCAGAGACTCACCCGATGGTACATTCGTGTCGGGTTCAACCCACATTCCACCCGTGATTTCCCACTGGCCTTCTGCAATTTTTTCTTTCACCTGACTATAGATTTCCGGATAATCTTCCTTCAAAAACTTATACAGCTGTGGAGATGTATGCATAAATCTATACTCCGGATATTGTTTCATCAGATTTAATACAGTGGAAAAAGTCCTGGATGCTTTTTCTCTGGTAGCACAGAGCCGCCATAACCACGCCATATCAATATGGGAATGTCCCACCCCATATACGGTGGGTTTTATTTCTTCCACTTTTGCATAATGCTCCAGCTGTTCAAGCACATATGCCAGCGCTTCCCTGACGGACTGATAATAGCCCTCTTCTTTATATTCCAGAAAATTCACTTTAGAAAATGTCTCATTTAATACCTGGGTCAATTTTATCCTTCGCAGGTCATCCTCATCCAAAAGCTTCACACAGCGCAGCAGTGTATCTATGACATAGTAAAATCGATCTGACTGCATATCCAGTTTTACCAGCTGCGCAATCTTAAAAGTCCGCATTCTGGGCGGTACCAACACTCCGCTCCATGCCTTCAGCGCAATATGCAGAGTATCCCCATCCTGAAATAACGCTTTATCAAGAAGCGCTTCTTCATGCCAGACATCAATTCCCTGAACAGGGTTTCCGTTGATATACAGCAATACTTCAGCCGTAGATTCTCCACCGTCCCGGGGACCAACCGAGAGCTTTAGTGCCGTCTGCCCGTCCATAAAGACTTCCGGCACTTTCACGCTGGTACGGAACCAGGCTACCTTATCATAGCCGCCCCAGGTATCCCATAGCCGGAAACTCTGCCAGCTGCTGTCATCATAATTAATATTACAGGCATCATTTATGCGTTCATCCATATGATGTTCTATGTATTTCCATTCATCCAGTTCCACAACTTCACGGTATCTGGCAGGCCAGATATCTTCATCCATATATTTGCGGATCTTCTCCCATATAAAATTCGGATCTTTTACCTTCAATCGAATACCTCCTGTAGAAAATTCATTTCTTTCACTGCATGCCCAATTCACGATATGTATTGACGGCAGCGCGTCCGCAGAACAGGCAGCGCTGACACTGTGGTTACTGCCTCAGAAGATTCCCTGCCACGGATAAAGCAGCATAATCTCCCAGTTGTTCTCCCAGTCCCGCCGGCACAATCTGACATACCTGCCGGTTCTGTAACAATGTTTCCCTTCGGATGACCTCCAGCATTGGTTCCCTGAGAATATCTTCCTGCCGCAGATAAATACTTCCGATTACAATTCTCTCCGGATTCAGGATATCAATCAGCATAGAGAGACCTTTTCCCAGATTTTCACCTGCCTTTTTCAACAGATCAAGTGCCAGTTCGTCTCCAGCTCCTGCTGCCGAACCGATGTCTGCCGTAGTAATCTCCCCGGGTGTTTTCCCCGGTTTTAAAATCTGTGTCTTTCCTCCCTTTCTGATCCATTCCTCAATATATGGAACCGCAAACCTGGCAATTCCGCCGCCGCTGCAAAAGCCTTCAAAAGATCCCTTTTTTCCATAGCCTTCCGGTCCATCCTCTGACAGGCGCACATGCCCCACTTCCCCTGCCATATCACAGGTCCCGCAGTATAGCCTTCCATCCAGTATCAGTCCCGCACCAAGACCCGTACCAAATGTGAGAAATATCATATTATGCGTGCCTCTTCCCGCTCCCCACAGCCATTCTGCAAGTCCGCATGCATTTGCATCGTTTTGTACCTGAACCGGAACACCAAACAGTTTTACAAAAGGCGTAACTACGTCTATATGATCCCAGTTCGGCAGATTCGGCGGACACATAATGACTCCTTTTTTAGAATCCAGCGGACTTCCGCAGCTGATTCCAATGGCTTTTAGCGCTATTTCCGGATGAGCTGCCAACATTGCAGAAAGAGTTTCTGTCATCTTGTGCACTGCCTCCACCGGTGACTCAGGAGTGGGGAACTTTTCTTTATAACAGATCTTTACCCCGTCATCTTCCGTAGTTTTTCCAATACTTACCGCACATTTTGTGCCGCCAATATCAATCCCAGCCAAATAACTCATCCAAAAAATTCCTCCTCCAGCATCATACAGACTGTATGGTAAACCGGCAGATGAAGTTCCTGTATATTGGGTGTTTCCACAGCCGGTACACAGATGCATACATCGCACAGTTCCTTAAGCACTCCGCCCTTTTCCCCGGTCATTCCGATTGTTTTCATGCCCAGTGCCTTCGCCGTCTCCACTGCATAAATCACATTCTTAGAATTACCGGAAGTACTGATTCCCATCAGTGCACTTTTTTCGTCTCCATATCCGTAAACCTGCTGTGCAAATACTAACTCTGGTACTGCATCATTGGCAAACGCCGTAGACAATGCAATATTACTGGTAAGAGTTACCGCAGGAAGTCCTCCCTGTAAATGCTCCGCCAGCAGATCACCATATTCCAGAGAAATATTTTTTAGCTTTGCTTTCATTTCCGAAGATAACGGCCGTTTAATTGCAAATTCCTTCATCAGTTCACCTACGATGTGCTCCGAATCTGCCCCGCTTCCTCCGTTTCCGCAGACGAGAAGCATCCCGCCTTTACGAAAGGAGTCCCGTATGCAGGTAAATGCAGACCAAATATCGGATTCACATCCCTGCAATACCGGATACCTCATCAACAATTGTGTAATATGATTATAAATTTTCATCCTTATACCCCCTGGAAACCGCAGATATTTCTGCGGTTATAACAACATATTCATTGCTTTTTCCACAAATAATTCTGTTCCAAAGCTCCCGGATTTCAATACCATTTTATAATAAGGACTGTCAATACTCTGACAGGTAGGAAGCCCAGGCTCAATTTCTTCTAAAATGCGCATTCCCCGGATATTCAGACTGGAACATAAAGATGCGCTGGTGTCTCCTCCGCATACAATGATCCTCCTGATCTCATAATCCCGAATTACCTGTTGGGAAATCATGGCAAGCGTACCGGACACCATGGTAGAAACCTGTGTATTATCCATTCCTTTTGCCGCTGCAATGTGTTTCGTCTCCTCCACATCTTCCCTGGAATTCATAGAATGAAGCATTACAAACACTGAATTTTCATATGCTTTTTTCACCTCATTTAATACCCGGCTGCATTCCTGCTGCTTTGATCCATCATCAAATAACAGCTTCGTATTCAATTCAATAACCGGGTATCCCTGGCTTTTCATATAGGCTGTCTGTGCAGTAGTCTGGGGTGTCAGGCTGCCAGCCATACATAGAACTCTTTTTTCTGCCTCTTCTATTTTTGTTTCAGAAACTGGTACCCTGGATTGTCCGCGAACATAAATTTCAGCCAGGTATTTCGATAATGCAGAGCTTCCGCAGATGATCTTTTCATCAAAAAGTGCCTTAGCCAGTATAGCCAGATCTTCATTATTCCGCACATCCATAATCACATAATTATAGAGATTACGGCATTCATCTACCGCCTTTTTTACCGCCTCACTGCCCTGGTCAGTCACTTCATAAGTGATTGCACCCACTTTACGGCTTGTCTGTTCCTGCAAAATTTCAACAAGGCTTGACTTAGTCATGGGATGCACCGGATCCTGCTTAAACTGAGAATCGGCAAGCAGTACCCCGTGTACATAATGTTCACTGTGGATTGTGGTTCTTCCGTTATCCGGAAATCCCAGAACCACTACTGCAAAATCCTCTGAAAGAGCATCCAGCATAGCATCAAATTCTGCTCCTATATTTCCGCGGAATACCGAACACTGTTTATCTATATACTGCTTCACCTGAGGACTTTTCACCTGGCTGACGGCATCATATACCTTTCTGTAAGCATCCTCACAGGTATCAAATCTGGAATCAGTATCAATAATGACAACCTCACCTTCATCATAACTGGTCTGATTACCGTCTCCATAGCTGTACACAATTGTCTCAAGATCTGAGTTTCCGTACATAATTCCGATATCATTAGCTCCTGTAACATCATCTGCAATTACTACTGTATATGGCATTTTTTATCTCCTGACTTTTGCTGTAATTCCGAATAAACCGGGCGGCTCCCTAAAATATACACACTACCGTTTATTATACCACTAATGAAGCATATACCAAACTATTATAAATTCTCTTTCTGCTGTTCATACTCCAGCATATTAACTTCTGTAATTTCTTTGGAAGCATCGTATGGGATTTTAATCGTTTTAATCTCACACGGAGCAAAATCCAGAACCGTTTCCCTGTTTAAAAACGGCACTTTAAGGACAGCTTTTCCTTTTTGTTTCTTCCTCTCGTATGCACGGATAATAATTCCGTCACGGTCTTGTGCCTCTTTCATGACTACCGCTGCCACATGGTCGCTCTTCAGTTCCATAAACGATTGTTTCTGAGGCTGGCTGCCCGCATGGAAGGTTTCAATTATGGCAGCCGGTCTCTGATTCAACGCTGCTGCATGCTCTGCTATCTTTGAATCTTTCCAGGTGCCTTCATGAGGCAGCAGCAGATAAGTAAATTCCTGAATACCTTCATCTACATATTTATACTCCATGCCTTCTTCCAGCTGTTTGGGATCATGATGGGCAAATACCGAGTTTTTCAATATGGTCATACACATCTCATCCACATCAAAGGAATAGCTGTATTTCGCATCATTTGCAATTGCAAGTCCATACATTTTTCCTTTTTCAAAATGCTCTCCGGTAAAATCAAACCAGGTCTGTCCCGGTTCTTCTTCCCCATTGGCACTCTTTTCTATATATCCGTATGGAATCTCATAAGTCGGCTTGCGGAAATTAAACCTTACTGGATATTTCACCTTCAGCATCGTCTGAGGCTCTCTCCAGTCTGCCACTGTCTTAACTTCTACATAGTCCAGATCTTTGTACAGACGAAAATCGGAAATAACATAAGACTGGTTGTATTTATACTTGATCCGCAGTGTGGAACGGACAGGTCCATCTTCCAGTACATGAAGATAGACAGCCTTCATATCCCCGATTTCTTTATCAAATTTAAACTTATTATGAGACCAGGTATCGGATTTATCCTCGATCACAGACAGCCTTGCACCTTCTCTTCTGAGAATCTCCAGATCCGCCTTTTTATCAAACAGACATTTCATACATCCGCTTACCGGATTAAATTCCAAAAAGTACCTGTCGTTTTCCAGTGTATGTTCCGTTACTTTGACATGATCAAATACCGGTGCTTCTTCCACATTCAGATACAGTTTAAATACCTCATATCCCATGCTTGGCAGTTCTGCCGTAAACAAAAGCCTGGACTGTCCGTTTACTGCAGCTTCTGACTGAATCCGCTGGGCTCTGATTACATTGCCTTCACTGTCCGTAAGCTTATACTGGTCATTATTCAGCCCGCGTACTTCCAGGTCGATTACCATCCTGCCCTTAAATGGATGGGCATTGAATACGACAATGGGTTTCATAGTGATATCTTCTTCTATATCAATATCCCATGATATCGCCTGTATTGCGTAATTCAGGTTCTTCTGCCCAATTGCCATTGCCTGTCCATAGAGATAAGACGCATCTTCATAAGCAGACGGAATGCTGGTTCCAGCCAGAATATCATGAAACTGGTTGAACAAAACACCTTTCCAAGCTGTTTCAAAATCATCCGGATATACCTGTCCGGCTGCTTTATTTGCTATCGTGCTCCATGCCTCCGCAGCCAGCAGCAGATTCTCCGCTCTTCGGTTTTCACGTTTGATTCTGGACATCACACTGTAACATCCGCTTGCATGATGCTGGAGATCTCCGGTTACCTGATGGTATTCCTTCCCATTGCTGCGGATGGTTTCAAAAAATTCTGTGGTAGTTCCCATCTCCATGACCGGCATATCTTCCCTGAGACCAAGGGAATAGATACTCTTTAAATTTTCCCTGGTAGGTCCGCCCCCGTGATTGCCTACTCCGTAGAACATCATCAGGTCATCTTCCCCATCCTCCAGTTCGCATTTTAAACGCTCGGTATATTTCTCCAGATCTTTTCCCCAGGTGCAGTACTCATACGGAATCCGATAAGTCAATACCTTTGAACCATCCTCGGATTTCCACCAGAAAATACGTCCGGGCAGCCCTTTCTCCAGAGGCATCGGTCTCATAAATACATAGTTATCCAACCCGCTCTTTTTAAGGATCTGAGGCAGGTTTCCATTATGTCCAAAACTGTCTACATTATATCCGGTGACTGCTGTCTTTCCAAATTTCTCTTTAAAATAACGCTGAGCATACAATCCCTGTCTGACATAAGATTCCCCGGAAGGTATATTGCAGTCCGGCTGGATATACCAGCCCCCGGCTATTTCCCAGCGTCCTTCTGCCACCCTCTGTTTAATTTCCGCAAACATACCAGGATTATTTTTTTCTACCCATTCATAAAAGCAGGAAGAACTGCATGTAAATATAAAATTTTCATCTTCTTTCATACGGTCCAGCGCCGATTTAAAAGTCGCTTTTACCTCCTGGAATCCTTCCTGCCAGTTCCATAGCCATACCGGATCTAAATGGGCATTCCCAATCATATGTAATTTTTTATCCTTGATTCCCATAGTTACCCTGCCTTTCTATCAATATTTATATTTTGTAATAGTAAGAAGCCTGAACTTACAATGCCTTCCCGCTGCTGAACAGATAATGATCCATTTTTTCTTCCACCAACAGGCGTACTGCTTCTCTGGATTTTTCAATTACATCCTCCGGGTAACTGTTTAGCTCCGCTTCGGTCATATGGCCTTCCCGTCCCACTACTGCCAGCATCTCAAGTTCCAGGTCTGTTGCTATATTCACCTTGCTGACGCCGCCGGAAGGCATGCGGGCTGCTTTTGCCACCATATCACTGGGTACACCGGAACCGCCGTGGAGTACCAGTGGTGTATCCGTAAGCTCATTGATTCTGCCTATTCTCATATAATCTACGCTGGGTTGTTTTATGGTATATACGCCATGTGCCGTTCCAACTGATACAGCCAGACAGTCCGCCTGCGTCAGATTGCAAAACACCTGTGCTTCCTTTGGATCGGTAAACATCTCTTCGTCGGTATCTGTTTCAACAAAATCAGTGGTACCTATTTTTCCAAGCTCCGCCTCCACCGTAACACCAACGGGATGCGCAATCCCGGTTACCTTTTTTGTCACAGCCACATTTTCATCAAATTCCAGCTCTGAAGCATCGATCATAACCGAGGAAAAGCCATGGTCAATTGCTTCCTGGATCACAGCTATGGTCTTCGTATGATCTAAATGCAGTGCCACCGGAACCGATGGCTTTAGTTCTTCCATAACACGGTAAAATTCCTCTGTAAATTCCGCAATCCCCACCTTATGACGAATAATCTCTTTTTCTGAAAGCTGTACGATCACAGGAGATTTCCGGTTAATAGCTGCCTCAATAATCGGTCTGATCAGTTTCGTATAACGAGCCGAAAAAGATCCCACTGCATACTGGTTTTCTGTTGCATCTTTTAAAATATCTGTCAAATTCTCTACTCTTTTTGTCATAATGATACCCACTGCATATTACAGGATTACCTGCAATACCCTTTCTCTCCATCCGGAGCTTGTTTGAAAATCATCTCTGCCAAAGGCATAAATTTTTCACTCCATAATCTGTTATATTCCATACCCCGGTCCCCATCCGGATCATAGCAGTCTCTTGTCCTCAGAGGCTCTTCCAGAAACAGACTGCAGGCTTTTCTACCTTCATTCTTCTTGATAAACAGTGCTGCCGCCCCTAGCACAGTCGCCTCAGATACGGCTGGGACCTGAATCACTTTTCCCAGTACATCCGCCTTAATCTGCATCCAGACTCTGCTGTTTACAGCACCTCCGGCACAGCGGACCACCCCTGGACTTATTCCATGCCAGCGATAAAGTAGATCCATAATCCACGCCGCCTGATATTGAATTCCTTCCATGATTCCTTTTAAAATGTGCCCATAAGTATGTTCCATCCTAAGACCAATGAAATCCGCCCCGGTATCCGCCTTAAAAGACGGTGTGCCTGCTCCTGTCAGATACGGAAAATATAAGATCCCTGTAGGATCCCCGGGAAGAGATTCCAGCATGTCATTCATTTCCTGATAAGTAATTTCTTCTTTCTGGGCTGTTTTCCGAAACCACTCTACCGACTGTCCTGCCGAAGGTATATTTCCCATCCAGAAATATCCCCCGTCTACAAAGGGACCATATATAAATCCACTGTCCTGTTTAAACTGTTCTTCACGCAGTATCCCAATATAGGTCTCAGCCGTTCCCAAACTATTGCAAATGTCATTCTCCCTGTCCTGCAAAAGGGCAAATGCCGCACACACATGGTCATGGCCTGCAACCGCTGCACGGACCACATCCTGATCCCTGCATCCCAGCAGCTGTCTTATTTCCGGGTTACGTATGGCAATCCCTTCACCGCTTGGCAGCACACGTGGAAAATTGTCCGTGTCCAGTTTATACCCCCGTATGCGCTCTGCATCCCAGCGGCCTTTTCTTATATCGTATACATAAGTCCGCGCTGCAAAGCTTGGATCCGTGACAAATTCCCCTGTCAGTTTCCATGCAATAAAATCACACATGGACAGCCATACTGCATCCTCCTGACCAATATTTCTGTTCTTCAATAACCAGAGAAATTTATATATTCCATATTTAAAACTTCCCCGTAAACCAGTGGAAATAAAATTCCGGTCTTCTTCTTCTGCCGACACTTGCCGCGCAAGACCGATCGTCCGTTTATCAAACCAGGGTAAAATATCCGTTTCTTCAAGCCCGGTCCTGCGGTTTACAATCAGCCCCGCCTCTGCCATACCGGTTATGCTGATTCCCTGCACCTGCCCTTTCACAGATGCAAGAAGCCCTGCCATCTGGTTTTTTACAACTCCCCAGACCTCATCTGGTTTATAAACATCACCCCACGGGTCTTTCGACAAAGGCGTGTGGACCTTCTCAATTCCCATGATCCTGCCTGTGTGGTCAAATAATACTGATTTAATATGGGTCGTCCCAATATCTATTCCTATAATCATAGTATCACTTTCGTTATCATTTTTTAGTACCTAATTTATTCGATGTCCCCGCTTTTTCTAAGCGTTACATAAGCATTCTTTTAATCTGTCTATTCCCAGTACGGGACTTGTAAGAATCTGGTTCTGATCCAAATCCAAAGATGCGGATACCGCCGATGCCATAGATGCCTGTGCCAGCACAATTACATCAACCTCACCCTGACACCCTTTCAGAGCCTCCGCGATTTTGCTGTCATGGAGCTCTTTATTTTGAGACATGAGGGCATCATATGCCCCATCTACCAAAACTGCCCGGACACTTACTGTCCTTCCCGCTTTTTCAGCTTTGCGTTTAATCAGGCTGACGGTAGGGTTGAGTGTGGAATTTAGTGTTGCAAATACGCCTATTTTTTCTCCTTGTGCAACGGCTTTTTCTGCCATAGCTTCATCGATCCGAAGCACCGGAACCCGAAGTTCATGATCTGCTTCCTCTGCAAACCCGCCCACCGTAGAGCAGGCACTTAAAATAATATCCATTCCCAGCTTCTCTAAAATTTTTGCATATTCCAGCCAGCGCCAGCGCACCATCCCGGTATTCTTTTCCCCAGCCATATCTCTTAAAATAGAATCATCCAGAATATTATATACTTCCGCATCCTCAATTTTACTTTTAATCAGCTCCGTTAAGCTGTCTACGGTAGCTTTCGTTGTATGTATCACACCAATTTTTTTCACACTTTTCTCCATTTCTGATTCATATCGCCCTTACTAAAAAGCTATTTAACAGCGCCGCCTACATTCATACCCTCTATAAAATAATTCTGGAAACAGAAGAATAAAATTAAAATCGGTATCATTGACAGGAAAGAAACTGCCATCAAATAGTTCCACTCTGTGTATCCCTGGCCCTTGAATACCTGAAGCCCTAACTGTAACGTATATAGCTTCTGATCATTGATATATAGCAATGGTCCCTGGAAATCGCTCCACGCTCCTTTAAACGAAACCAGTGCAATAGTTGCCAGTATTGGCTTTATCAAAGGCATCATGAGCTTTCCCCAGATATAAAAGTGTCCCGCTCCATCTACTTTTGCTGCTTCCATCAGCTCATTGGGGATGGTACGGTAAAACTGCCGCATCATAAAAATATGAAAGGCATTTCCTGTGAACGCCGGAATGATCAGGGGCAGATAAGTGCCAACCCATCCAATCTTTGAAAAAATAACATAGGTTGGAACCAGCGTTACAAAACCAGGGATCATCATGGTTGCCAGTACAATTTTAAACAGTGGCTTTCTGCCTTTAAATTCAATTTTTGCAAATCCGTAAGCAACAAATGAATTCACTAATACATTTCCAATAATGGTGAATAATACAATCACAAGTGTATTTATGGTATATCTTGTAAACGGAGCTTTGGTCCATGCAATCGCAAAATTTTCAAACATAGGTACTTTAGGTATCATGGTAGGTGGATACTGCGCTACTTCCTGGGGTGATTTAAGAGCGGTACAGACCATCCAGAGAATGGGAAATAAAATGATCACAGCGCCCAGACACAAAATAACAAACATAAACACATCGGTTACACGGTCTCTTTTAAACTTTTGTTTTGAACCATTTTTTTCTTTCTGTCTAGTCATCATTATCACCTTCCTCGTAATAAACCCATTTTTTAGAACCCTTCTGATTAAACAGAGTTAAAATCATGATAATCGCAAACAAGAACCAGCACATAGCATTGGCATACCCAGTTTTAAAATTCTTAAATGCCTGATTCCACAGATGCACATTATAAAACAAAAGAGAACCTGCCGGATTTCCGGTTCCGTCACCAGAGAAAATATATCCTTCCTGGAATATCTGGAATGCTCCGATAATACCAATTGTCAGATTATAAAAAATAATCGGGGATAACAGCGGTACTGTAATTTTTGTAAACCGTTTAAACCCGCTGGCACCATCAATACTTGCCGCCTCATAATACTCCGCGGGAATGCTCTGAAGTCTTGCCAGATACAGAAGCATCTGTCCGCCCAGCCCCCAGAGGTGCATAAGAATAATTGCCGGTTTTGTCCAGTTCGGATCTGTAAGCCAGCCCGGACCTGTAATTCCCACAAATTTTAATATAGTATTTACCAGTCCATTTGCCGGATCCAGGAGTAACATCCATAGAAAATAAGTACCAACGCCAACCATAATAGAAGGCAGATAATAAATAGTCCGAAAGGTACGCAGTCCAAATATGGACCGGTTTAAAATACAGGCAACCACTACACCGCCGATTGTTACAAGCGGTATATTAATTAATGCATATATTACCGTATTCTGCAGACTCTTCCAGAAAAGCTGATCTTCGAAAAACATTTTTTTATAATTTGCCAAACCGGTAAAGTCCATCTTCATCATATTATAATCCGTAAAACTGGTGATAAATGAAAAGATCAGCGGGCCCATAACAAAGCAAAGAATCCCTATCAGCCAGGGAAGAATAAAGATATATCCGTAAACACTTTCCCTTGCCTTCATATTCTTAACACCAAGCTTACTCAGTAATTTTCCAAACATAAAGCTACCTTCTTTCTTTTTCTAAAAATGGCTCTTCAGAAAACAAAGAGCCATTTTAACGTGCCGCTATATCTCGATTTTTACTTCAGGAAATCCTGGAAAGCCTTTTGCGCATTTGCCAGAGCATCATCGGTGCTCTTTACTCCAAGTGTTCCTTCTTCAATTAACGGATTTATAACATCCGTGTAACCCTTCATCTTGTTCGGGGTTATTGCTGCTTTAGTATCCGATAAAGCCTCTGAAATTTTAGCAGTAATCGGGTCGCTTAAAAATACTCCGTCTTTATCAAAATCTGTTCTGGCTGAAAAATCTCCCAGTCTTTCACATAAGAATTCCTGCATATCCTTGCTGGTCATAAATTTTATGAATTCATAAGAACCCTCAGGATTTTTAGCTCCTTTTGGTATTTCCAGCACAAATCCACTTCCATTTACCGTGTGTCCATTACCTTCTTTATATTCCGGCATCAACATAACGCCATAATTTAAATCCGGATTTGTCTGTTTCAGAGAGGAAACATATGCGCTTGTCTGTAACAGCATAGAGAGTTTACCCGATGAAAACGGATCCTGCATACCAGATTTAAATGCCGCACTCATTTCATTATAAGTATTTCTGCCATAATGCTGTGTAAACTCATCTACCCACTTGAATACATCTTTGTTGATATCCGTATCTACAGTGGGATTTTCACTGTCGTCATACCAGATCTGTCCCTTATTGGCATTACAAACCCAGCTATCCAATCCGCCATTTCCAAGCAATGGAAGAAATCCAATTCTTTCATAAGTATCGCCATTCTTCTTCTCCAGCTTGTAAGCTGCTTCTTTTAACTCATCCCATGTCTTAGGCGGATTCTCAGGATCTAATCCTGCTTCCGTAAAATGATCTTTATTATAGTAAATTACTCTGGTATCTACCGAAAATGGTAAAGCATAAACACTTCCGTCTTCTCCTGTACAGGCATTTACATCTTGCTCGATAAAACTGTCAACTCCTGTCCCTTCGTCTTTTTTCAGGAAATCATCCAGGCTCTCTACCTGCCCCTGCTCCGCACGAAAACGAACTTCCTCCAAAGTATTTGCCATAATATCCGTAGGATTTCCTGCTGCGATCTGCGCTATGTTTTTCGTGAAGACATCTCCCCATGGAAGATTCACGTATGTAACCTCATATTTGTCCTGTGATTCATTAAACATTTTCACAGCTTCTTCCAAAACAGGTTTTCTGGCTTCCGATCCCCACCAGCCCCAAAATTCCAATTTCTCTTTGTCACCGCTGCTGGCTGTTTTATTTTCACTTCCCTGATTTTCACTTTGATTTTCGCTTCCGGCTTCTGTTTTTGCACCGGTACTTTCTGTTCCCCCTGTACTATTGTCCCCTGAACTGCATCCTGCAAGTGTTGACCCCAAAAGTGTTACTGCTAATGCTGCTGCAATTAATTTTTTCATTGCCATAAGAACCTTCCTCCTGATTTTAATTTTTTATAAGTTACTTCTCTTTTCATTCATTATATTATCATATATATATCATTTTTGCAAGATCTTTTTGAACATATTTTGAATATTTATGATATTTTTGTGACTAACGCTGAACCTTTTTACAAACCCTGCCTGTTTCAGCTGCATTTTTCAGCAGATAGCACCAAATAATTTTGTCCAGCCACAATTTTTATTCTTGTCTCTCGGCTTTATTTTCATATTATATTCACTTTTTTTCATTTAACTTCACTTTTTTCAATATAATTGTTCACTTTCTCTCCATATTATGATATGATTAATAAATCTTAACTTAATATAGTAAGCAAAATTAAAGGAGGCGTAGCAATGATTCCAGAATTGCGCCAGAAAAAAATAATTGATATGATCTCAGATACAGATATCATCACTACCGAGAGATTAACTAAGCTTTTGAATATATCACCTTCTACCCTCAGAAGAGATCTGCTAAAATTATCAAAACAGGAAAAGATCGTGCTCCTTCATGGCGGAGGTATCCGGCTTCTTCCCAAAATAACAGAATTGAGCATGACTGCGAAAATGAATATGCATAAGGATGCCAAAGACAAAATAGCACAAAAAGCAGTTTCTCTGATCGCAGATGGAGATGTAATTTATCTGGATCCATCCAGTACTACCTACCAGATGATTCCTTATTTACAAGAACACAGGGTGACGGTTATCACGAATAGTGTTTCACATATTGATGAACTGATTTATTATAAAATTCCCTGTATTATGGTGGGCGGTTCCATTAAGGCTGCCACAAATTCCTGTATCGGGCTAATAGCAGAAAATATCCTCAAAGGCTTTAACTTCAACAAATGTTTTATAGGAGCAAATGGATTCAGCATAACTTCCGGTATTACAAACCATGATATCAATGAAAATGTGATTAAAACATTGGCGGTCCGACAAAGCTGTGATCCTTATTTCCTGATGGATTCCAGTAAATTTAATGTAGTTGCCATGGTAAAACTGGCGAATATCAGTGACTATCCCATCATAACCGAGAAGTTAATACCAGAATTGAGCAGCTATCCTAACATCATTTATTCAAATAACTGATATGCCAATCAAAATAAGTGCATTAAATAATCAACTCCGTATCATTATTTGACCGAAAATAAACTTTTTTTCGGCTAAGTTTTAAAAAAAGTTCATTCATGGAACAGCAAATGTGATATAATGAAAAAAAGATTTAATCAAGGAGGCCCACGATTTATGATTCCTGCAATGCGCCAAGAAAAGATACTGAATATTCTCTCCAACGACGAGATTGTATCTGTTGAAGACTTAATGGATGTATTGAATATTTCCATCTCCACCATCCGACGTGACTTATCTAAATTAGAAAAAGAAAGCAAAATAGTTCTGCTCCACGGCGGAGGCGTAAAATTAGCCCAAAAGCCTACAGAACTCAGCATTACCACAAAGCTGGATTTAAACAGAGAAGCGAAATGTCTGATAGCGAAAAAAGCAGTTTCCCTGATTGAGGATGGCGATGTAATCTTCGTTGACCCCTCCAGTACTACCTATCAGATGATCCCGTTGTTAACGGATAAAAATATAACCGTAATTACCAACAGCATTTCACACATCAACCAGCTCATACATTATGGCGTACCATCCATTATGGTTGGCGGAAATATTAAAGCCACCACCAACTCGTGTATCGGTCCAATCGCAGAATCAACCCTAAAGGACCTTAACTTCAATAAATGCTTCCTGGGTGCCAACGGCTTTACCATTCAGGCAGGCATAACCAATCACGATATCAATGAAAAAGTTATTAAATCTCTGGCTCTGCAAAACTCAGCGAAACCCTACTTTCTCATAGATTCCAGTAAATACGGCTGTATCACAATGGTAAAGATCGCTGACCTGGATGCTTATCCGGTAATAACGGAATCCATATCCGGGGACTTAAAAGACTATAAAAATATGATTCTTGCTCAATAATATTGAATAGAAAACAGCAACGGCACGCAAAAGTTTAATTGGTATTCCGTAAGCGCAGGGGACTGCTCTACACAGAAAAAGAGCTGCTCACTAATAACATAGTGCGGCAGCCCCTCCACTTTAAAAATACCTGCTCTCTCAATATCAGATTACCTATATTTCTCATAGTATTTTTCAGCCGAATCATAATCCAGATTAAATCGTTTCTGCAGCTTTGCAACAATTCGTTCATGAATAATACCCTCTTCCAGATTATCCTGGATTAATATTTTTATCCCTTCCTCCTGACCTTTCTGTAGTCCTTCTGCCAATCCTTCTGCCAATCCTTCCGCCAGCCCTTCCGCCAGTGCCTTATCTCTTGCCTCTTTTACCTCTTTTTTAGCCATATATATGATGTGATTATGGTCCCGGATTGCCTTTTCCCTGGATTCATATTCGTATCTTTTTTGCTCATCGGCACTGATGTTCTTTAAGATCTGATATGCTTCATTTATGTATTCGTTTTTCTCCGCCATTTCCTTGAAATCCTCCTCCCGTTTTCCGTTCAGGAATTTCGCCCATTGTAACAGTTCATTTTCCGGCTCTTCCCATTTTCCCAGCTTAGGGAGTTCCAGTACATGCAATTCCAGTTTATCGGAATACAGGCTCCCTCTCTGGTCTTCCCTGAGATGAAAACAGGAATACCATTGATCGGTATCCTTTAGAAATGCAAAGTCCAGTATACTGATTTGGATACATTTCACCAGAACATCGTAGTTATCCCCGCTTACAATCTGGTCTGTATACATTTTGCAGGCATAAAACAGGGTGCGTTCTTCCCAGCAATGCAATGGCAATATCTGCATTTCCAGATCAATCTGGGTATTGTCATGCATTTTAACCCTCACATCCAGAATTCCAAGCTTTTCATTTTCAGCTGATTTTCTCAGGTTGGTATTCAGAAGTATCGTTTCCTGAATATCCTTTGGATCCAGATTCAAAAATGCAGCAATTAATCCTTTTCTTGCTTTCTCACTGCACATTAGTTCCTTAAAGCAAAAGTCCACCGTTGGGCGCATGATAAATGGTTCTGGAGCCGTTTTGTTATTTTCGGTCATATTACTTACTTGGGGCGAATTTTTCATTGTCAGTCCTCCTCTTACTGCAAGGCAGTATCCTTTGCTTCGTAAGAGGGTATAGAATTATTATAGCGACTTACGGCAAGCATAGCAACGCCTTATTTTATTGTCATTTAAATTGGAAATATTCTGGCAGAACTGCCAGCGTTAAGAATAGTATTACGATATTTATTCTATCATAATATATTTATTATTGCAACACATTTTTTTATTTTGTTACATATTATAATATTTTTAAAACTTGTTATCCCATTATTCGAAAAAAGATGCAGGTGCTCCTCCTGGACTTCTTCTCATGATTTTATTTCTGATTATGAATCAATCCAGAATGTGCCAGAAAGTTCTGAATAGAAACAAGTTCTGTGTCCGTACAAGTATTGACAACAAACTGCACTTCCTTAAATAAACAGGAGTGTTTTGGCTATGAATTTGAGATCCGATCTTAGCTGAGGCGGTTCTGGTGCATTCTGTTTGAAGAAACGGCTGATTCACGAAAACAGAATACAGAGAAAAATAATGTTGACATTGAACGGCTGAAAGCCATGATGCAATTGATCCATGATCATTATATGGATAAAATTACACTGGAGGATATTGCTATGACTGCTAATATCAGCACACGGGAATGCAGCCGGTGTTTTCAGCGCTGCATCAAACTTTCACCTATGAATTATCTAAACGAACACCGAATACGAATGGCCGCCCAGATGCTGCTTCAGACTAACAAAAGTATTATGACCATCAGTGAATGCTGTGGTTTTAGTTCCAGCAGTTATTTCGGGAAAATTTTTCAGGATTATATGGGTTGCACGCCTAAAAATTACAGAAAAAAATAAGTGTTGCAGGAAGTTGATAAATGCATATATATCGGTTCACAAAAATAAGCCCACATGCCATCTTTTAAAACGGCATGTGGGCTTCGATTCTGTTGCAGACTTTATTGAAAATTTGATGCAAATGCAATCAATTTCTTTTTTAAACTTCTTTTATTTCAAAATTAAAGCTCTGATTATCTCCATTTACCAAAGGAATATTTATTCCCGCATTCATCAGCGCACTTCCCTCATAGATACGGTCTTCCTCATTCACTTTGTAGAAGCTGTCCGGTTTCAATCCTTTTACTCTGACCCTGTATAATGCCGGGTTTGCATAAGAATGCAGAACCACAATACTGAACAGGGAACGGCTTCCATCTTCATTTACAAACTGCCATGCTGCGTAATCGTGATTTTCTTCCGGATTGCTCAGCCGGTAGTACGTACCGTACTGAATCAGGTCATAATTCTCTTTAAAGAACTGTATCTGCTGCCGCACCGCTTCCCGCTCTTCTTCATCCAATGTCCTTACATCCAGTTCATAGCCGAAGGTACCAGCCATCGCTACAGTACCTCTTGTCTGAAGGGGCGTGCTCCGTCCTGTCTGCTGATTGGGGCTGACAGATACATGGGCTCCTACACAGCTGATGGGATATCCAAACGAAGTTCCATATTGAATCCGAATCCGTTCGATGGCATCGGTGTCATCACTGCACCAGATCTGCGGCATATAGTACAGCATGCCGGCATCAAATCTTCCGCCGCCGCCGGAACACCCTTCAAAGAGGATATCCGGATACTTTGTAACAAATTTCTCCATCAGATCATAAAGTCCCAGGACATAACGGTGGCATACTTCACCCTGTCTGTCTCTTGGCAGTAATGCGGACCAAACATCCGCAAAATTACGGTTCATATCCCATTTCACATATTCCACATTCGCTTCATCCAGGATCTGGCCAATGGTTTCAAACAGATAATCTCTGACATCCTGCCTGGAGATATCCAGAACCAGCTGGAACCGCTCCAGATTCGGCTTTCTGCCCGAGACGCGCATACACCATTCCGGATGGTTACGAAAGAGTTGGCTGTCTTCGTTTACCATCTCCGGCTCAATCCATATACCAAATTTCATACCCAGGTCATTAATCTTTTTAGCAAGTCCGGTAACACCGGAAGGCAGTTTTGATTTATTTACAAACCAGTCACCAAGTCCGCTCAGATCATGGTTTCTCGTGCCGAACCAGCCATCATCCATAACAAATAATTCAATGCCCAGATCCCTGGCACTATCCGCGATAGAAACCAGCGTATCTTCCTCAAATTCAAATTCCGTTGCTTCCCAGTTATTGATAAGTACCGGTCTGCGCTGCTTTTTGAATTTGCTTCGGATCAGATGATCCATATATAATTTATGAAAATTACCGGACAGGTTGCCAAGACCGCTTGCACTGAAAGACAGAATTACTTCAGGTGTGGTAAACACATCTCCCGGTTCCAGCTTATACCGGAACCCATCCCCGTTTATTCCCATGACAAACCGTGTCTGGTTAACCTGGTCCACTTCCACCTGCGCCATAAAATTACCGCTGTATACAAGAGAAGCACCAAAGCATTCCCCATATTCTTCCCCTGCATCCCGGTCGCAGATAATCATAAATGGATTTTCATGATGGCTGGACGTCCCTCTTGCACTGTCAATCAGCACTTTCCCGTGGCAGACATTTCTTCTCTGCATCATCCGCTCCATGTTGTGTTTTCCATAGAAGGAAATAACATCAAAATGATCTGTTGTAAAATCAAGGCATACCGACAGAGCTCTGTTCAAATATACCGAATCCTGATTTCCATTTTTAATCCGGCAGGCTCTGGTAATCACATCATAGTCTTCCAGCACGCCATATAACAAGGTTACTTCCAGATCAGTTGCCTGATCCTTTAAAACGATTTCCAGGGTCTGGGCTTCCGCGTTATCAGCCCATACAGCCGGCAGGCCTTTCAGTCCGTATTTACCGTCATATATTTTATGAGAAACATATAAAAGTTCTGTCACCTGGCTTCCATCCGGATTCTCTGCCTGAAGACAGCTGGAACGGTAATCTCCCATTCCAAAAGTGGAATACTCCTGAGGATAGGTATCCAGGGAATACCCTCTGTCATTACCGCCCTCATAGGGATTTCCGGAAAATCCTCTGTTAATTCCACGGATCAGATAGGATAATTCCATGCTGCTGATTTTTGCTCCATAATACACATGTATTAAATGCTGATAGCTGCTCACCATCATTTGATAGGTGGCATTTTTTGTCTGTATGGTAAAGACTTTTTTCTCCTGGTCAAATGTAATTGCCATTCCATTGGCCTCCTTCTTTTCGATTCGTGTTTTACGTTACTATTCACGTCCAGAAGGCCGCTCATAGTAACGATTCGGAGCGATATTTAAAGTTTTGCTACGCAAAAATCGCCCCTCACTCCTGAATCACGTTATCGCGGAATGCGCAGTTCAGCGCATTCCTGCCCGTGAATAGTAACTGTTTTACAGCTTACCGCCGGAAGTAGCAATTCCTTCTATAAACTGTTTTTGGAATATTACATAGATAACGATCATCGGGAGGCAGGCGATCAGGGATGCTGCCATCAGTTCCGGGAATTTCGTTACATACTGTCCCTGCATTTTCGCAAGTGCGGCAGAGAGTGTCAGCATGTTTTTATCTGTGTTTACGATCATGGGCCACATCAGATCTTTAAATGCAAATACGGCGGTAAAGATACCCAGTGCTACCATTGCAGATCTTGTTAACGGTGCCATGATAAATAAAAATGTCTGTCCAATATTACAGCCGTCCAGTCTGGCTGCCTCTTCCAGATCATTTGGCAGCCCCATGTATCCCTGTCTTAAGAGAAAGGTACCAAACGCTGTTACAAGTCCCGGGAATACCAGGGCAAAAATCGTATTCATCATACCCATTTTACTGATCATCAGATACTGGGGTATGATAAAGATCTGCGCCGGAATCATCATCTGGAACAAAACAAGGGAGAACATCAGGTTCTTGCCCTTAAAATGCAGGCGTCCAAAAGCATAGCCCGCCATCGTGGCTGTAATTACCGCACATAATACCCTGCCAATGATTAATAATAATGTATTTTTATAAAGCAGCAGGAAATTCATATTATCCCACACCGCTTTAAAAGCATCTGTTCTCCAAACCTTTGGAAATATGATAAAAGGGTCTACCTGGGTAGCTTCCGTTACCGACTTAAATGCGGTTAAAATCATCCAGAGGAAAGGTACCAGCATGGTAATAGAAATTAAAATCAAAATTACATGAATCAATACAGATACTACTTTTTTCTTCGATTCCATTACTTTCCCTCCTTCTAATTATAATGAACCCATTTTCTCTGTGCGATCATCTGGAATACAGTTATAACCATAATCACAACTAAGAGCAGTACAACGATTGTGGAACCATAGCCGAGATTTTTCTCCGTAAATGAGTACCGGTAGAACAGGTAAACCAGCGACTGTGTCTTTTCCAGAGCCGGATTAGACTTGTCCATCACCATGAATATCAGATCAAATACCTGTAATGCACCGATTACCCTGGTCACCAGTACAAAGAAAATGGTTGGGGAAATCAGCGGGATGGTAATGTGGAAAAACTGTTTGATGCCGGTTGCACCGTCAATTTCTGCCGCCTCATAATAGTCATGTGGTACTTCCTGCAAACCTGATAAGAACAACACCATATTGTAACCGATAATGGACCATACACCCACAACCGCGATGGCAAACACCGCAATCTTCGGGTTCGAGATCCAATTGGTGTCTGCACCGGTCAGATTATTAATCAGACCAAAGTCAGAATTGTATAACCATCTCCATACCATAGCAATTGCAGCAGGTGCCGCAACCATTGGCAGGAAGAAAATTGTTCTGTATACGCTGCGCCCTTTCATCTTACGATTGAGCAGAACAGCCAGAACAAGGGCAATGGCTATGGAAAAAGGAACTTCCACGATTGCATATTTAAAAGTATTTAATAACGCCTGCCACACCTGTCCGTCGCCAAAAAGTTTCAGATAATTGTCTGCTCCAACAAATATATTTCCCTTTCCAAAATCTCCGGTCTTAAAAAAGCTCTGGTAAATAGTCTGTACGATTGGGATAATATTTAAAACAATTAACCCGATCATCGTTGGCAATATAAACGCCCAGCCCCAGAGAAATTCGTTGCGGGCGCGGGAAGTGCCTTTTACTTTTTTCTTTGACATCTATCCCAACTCCTTTCGTTTTTAATTTGATGGCGGTACAGCAGACCTGCCATACCGCCACACTTATTTCCATGAATCACAATCTGCTTACATATAACTGTTAAAGCAGTGTAACTTATCTGTATTTTACTCTTCTGCTAAAGATGCATTCATTTCTTCTGCGATTTTCTTGCAGGTTTCAGCCATATCAGCATTTCCTGCCCATACGTCTTTTAAGAGTTCATTTGTTTTGTTTTCCCAGATTACAGTAGATCTGGAATAAGGTCTGATTACCATATCATCCCGTACATCTAAATATGCCTGTAAATTAAATTCAGGTGCAGATTTAACCCAGTCTTCGGATGTTCCTTCATACGCGGACATGGTAACACCTAACTCAGCCTGTTTTTTCTGTGCTGCTTCTGTTCCAAGATATTCAATCAGTTTCCATGCATTATCTGTATTTTTACCATTCGCGGATGCTGCCCATCCAAGTCCGTTGTATACGGAACATCTTCTTCCAGATTCCGCATCTTTTGGCATAATTGCTACGTCCAGATTCTCTTTGGCATAGTCATCATCTTTGAAACTGGAGATCATCCAGGAACCCTGGAATGCCATAGCCAGCTGTCCGGATCTCAGTAATACATCCGGTCCGTTTTCTGAAAGGGTCTGGCTGCTTGGCATAGAACCGTCTTTGATCAGCTGCTCAACATACTGCATTGCCTTAATGGTATTCGGATCATCATATCCGGAAGTCTTTTTATCATCAGATATTACTTTTCCGCCCATATCATAGATGATATTGTAATAACCTTCGTGGTTTGTATCACTCTTCATTCCAAGACCATATTGTGATCCGTCTTCTTTTGTCAGTTTTTTCGCTGCTTCCGCAAGGGTATCCCAGGTCCATGTATCATCCGGATATGCTACACCGGCTTCGTCAAACATGGTTTTGTTATACCAGAGTGCGATTGTATCAATGTCTTTTGGAACTGCATAGACATGATCATTATAAGAATAAAGTTCCTTGATGTCTTCCGGGAACTTACTCATATCCAGTTTATCACTATCCTTGATTTTATCGGTCAGATCAAGAAGCATATCATTTTCCATATATCTCTGTGCTTCATTGGAATGCATCCAGAATACATCCGGCATTGATCCGCCCTGTGCTCCTGCTTCCAACAGTGTCCAGTATTCATTCCAGGTAACAACCTGAATCTGTGTTGGGATGCCCGTCTCTTTTGTAAAATCATCCATAATCTGTTTTAAGCCCGGTTCCTGGTAAGTATCCCAGATCATAACGGAAAGCGCATCACCGGATGCATTTTCAGTAGTTGATGCTGTATCTCCTGCTGCAGATTCCTTCGTGGTACTATCTGTAGCATTTCCGTCTCCTGTATTTCCTGAACTGCCGCAAGCTGTAAGGGATAATCCCATAATTCCCGCCATAACAAGTGCGCATGTTTTTTTCATTTTTATCATTTTCTAAATCTCCTTTTACCTTAATATTACTTCCTGTCATTTGTTTTTCATAAACTGTTTCTGGTCCTATTATCAAGTCTTTCAGCATATCATCAAACTTATTATGGGAATTATAGAGTCTGCAGCCTTATATTTCCAGCATTTTGACTAATACGCCTTTTTCTATGTGATTTATATTAACACTTTACACAAACCTTGTACATGCGATGGTATTATTTCATTTATACCTTTATGTGTCATTTATACTCTGTCATTGACGCTAGGACACATAATGGTATATAATACAAAAGATAATTTATGGAAATGAGGTGCTAAAACGTGCGCGACTATCTTTTTTTGAGTAATGATTTTTTTGATATTACCATTTATCAATATGGCTACCAGCAATGTGAGCCTTTTCATACCTTCGGTCCGGCGATGAGAAATCATTACCTGATTCACTATATTATATCCGGAACTGGCGTTTACCGGGCTGGTACCGAAAAATCCGAAGCAGAATACCATCTGCACGCAGGCCAGGCATTCTTAATCGAGCCGAATAAAGTCATTCACTATACTGCTGATGAAAAAGATCCCTGGGAATATATGTGGATAGAATTTGACGGTCTAAAAGCAAAAGAATATGTCAATCATGCAGGACTTTCACATGAATCACCAATATATAATTCCTTAAATGAAGAGGGAAAAAAGAAAGTATATGCTTATCTCAGCTATATAATCGACCATCCGGACTCCCCTGCCCCGGAGATCATGGGCTATACTTATTTGTTTTTCAGCGCGCTGATCGAAAGCTCTAAAACAGCAAGAGCCCTCCCGAAAAATGATATTAAGAAATTTTATATTCAATCTACTGTGGATTTTATTGAGAATTACTATATGAAAGATATTTCCGTGGAAGATATGGCGGCCAATCTCAGCCTGAACCGCAGCTATTTCAGTAAACTTTTCAAAAAAATGACACAAAAAAGCCCACAGGAATTTTTGATCACATACCGCATTCATAAATCCTGTGAGTTTCTTCGCTCCACTGATATGACGATCGCCCAGATCTCTCCTTTAGTGGGCTATGCCAATCAATTTCATTTTACACGTGCATTTAAAAATATCATGAATATATCTCCAAATGAGTGGAGAAAACGCAATCGGTATTGATAGGTGTTTTGCTGATTAAGGACGCTTTGTGGAATGTAGGTAGTGTCCTTTATCAGCTAAACCCCCATTTTACACTGCTGCTTATCAACATACATCCTTTCGTCCGCCTCCCTAAACAATGTTTCCGCATCTTTATTACTGGTCCCTCTGATTGCTGAGCCACTGGCAATCGAGATGTCGTGGCTGTGCACTTTATTATATTTTCTGATCCGCTCCTTCAATGCCCGGTTCAATTCATCCAGATCCACATCATCCTTATGTATTGCAATCAAAAATTCATCTCCCCCGATTCTATAGATATCTCCCGCACCGCCGTATTCCTGCTTAATACATTCTGCTGCCCCTTTAATCACCTCATCCCCTGACTTGTGTCCATATAAGTCATTTGTCTGCTTCAGATTATTTAAATCCAGCATCACAAATGCAAGGGGGGCTTTGTGCTCCTGATTTTTATCCTTCGCTTTTTCCTGTTCCATAAATTCATCAAAGGAAATGCGGTTCATAGTCTGTGTCATCATATCCGAATAAGCCATTTTTTCATAGAGTTCAAACTGCGTCTTCTCCTTCAGATAGAGAAAAAGTTCTTCATAATTTAAATAAATCAGAATAATCAGGAAAGCAATCAGTCCATATCTGAAAAATTTGCTGTTATCCTCCATTGGATTGGTGTAAAAACGGATCAGTGCAATTATAGAAAAAACAGTCAGAACCAGAATGGCACACAACATCCCTTTCGCTTTCCTGGAATTCATTTTCACCGCTTCATATAATAAAAATGCCACTAAAATAATAATCACCAGAAACATCATTAAATGGGTAATAATCAGCATCTGGGGAAAATCAGCTATATTTCCCATATAAATAAGACTCTGGACAATCATATTGACCCATAATACGGTTTGTATCAGCTCAATATATTTTCCTTTATCCTTACATATGTTTTTTACAAAAGACAGCATATAGACCGGCATTGCCATAAAGCTGATAAAAGAGAGGATGCATAAAGCCACGCTGTTCCCGATCATAAGCTGGGATAGCTCGGAATCAGACCAGATCCACACCGAGGAAATCACCATGAATAATCCCAGATATAAAAATGAATCAAAATTATAATTAAGCTTTTTGATGTAAAGTCCTGCATAAACGATAAGCAAAACAATCCCAAATAACAGCAGAAATAAGATACATCCTATCTTTCCCACATTATTGTATATTACTTCTGTAACATACGCGCCTGCCGTACCTATTTTGACAGAGCCGACTCCTCCTGACAGATTTTTATAGGGGCGCCGTAATTCTATGGTAATATCCTTGCCGCTGTCCGCAGTAGATACCGGTATCTGACAGGAAATGTACCCCAGCATACTCCCCACAGGAGGCTTGGTATCAAAACCATATTCATAGACACACTCCTGTCCGATATAAACCCGGACTTCCTGGTATCCATTATTAAATATTATTTTTTCTCCATCCTTCACCTTGGGCATCTGATTTTTAAGACTTATGTATCCTTCTTCATTTTTGTATTTTAATGGAAATTGAACCCCATCTCCCTCTTTTCCTTCCAGCTGCCAACCATCCTGGAACAGTCTGCATTTCTCGACCTGGGGGCGGACATCCGGCAGCGCTGTCGTATTAATTACATTCAATAACATCGTAATCAACAGTATACCGGACAAACATGTTAATATTCTTCTTAACGTAATCTTATTTTTTTTGTTCATATATCCTGCTCCGTCGTTCCTGAATCTCATTGAAATATTCCTCAAATCTTAAGACTCACTCTTGTGATAAGATATCTTCTTAAAGTTATCTTATCACAATCAACAACAAAACTCTATATAATTTAATCCCGCAATTTCACATGCCGGAACTTTTTCCCTTTCCCCTTCCATATAATAAGATAAGTCAAAAACCATACCGCACAGTGAACCAGCAGAATTGCAATATCCTTACCTGCTTCTGCCGTCCTGCCATTCATCAAATTCATAAGCCCGTAAAATGTTGCGCCAGATGGCAGCAGATATGACAATCTCCATACTATACCTTCTCTTGGCGCCACCAGATAGCAGACGACCGGTGGTGCGATAAATAATATCATGACCATTTTCAAATACACAATTCCCACCATAAGTCCATCTGCTATCTTCCCGATAAATAAGCCTGCCAAAGCCGAAATAAAAGCAGAAAAGTTAATCAGAAGCAGGATCCGGGGAATCTGGGATAACTCCGGGCGCATACAGGCACATGCTGTCAGTATTGTGGAGAATACTCCTCCGGCAAATCCCAGCAGGATTTTCTGGAGCAGATAATTTGCCGGTGTCACAGGCAGTATTTCATTAATCAATGCAACCCCATCTTCTTTTTCCCCAATCATACTCATGGCATTAAAGGTACATCCCATAAACATAGCCGTCACCATTGTAATGACAATCAGCAAAGATTTTAACACATTACCGCCACTGGCATTTGGAAAAATATTCACATTTTCGTCGCCAAATAAACTGCGGTTATCATAGAGCACAGGCAGGGTATCAGCGATTTTAACTGTGACGCTTAATTCATCACCTGCCCGCATTGTCTGAATGCTGTCTCCGTTTCGCAGCACTCCTATCATTTGAGATGACGGATTCAGGATCTGTGCTTTTAATTCCCGTATACTTCCAAACGTTGTCACTGCTCCGCTGTCTTTCAGCCATTCTGCCGTTTCTTTCGGCAAATCATTTTCAATAATGCCAAAAGATGTCTCCTGTATTGCAGTTAAACTTGATCCTGATATAAAATGAATGGCTATTCCAACAATGACCGGCAGTAAAAATGAGAGGATACACATTTTATCTTTACTGATATTTTTCAGTTGATATTTGAGTCCGTTCATTTTATCCCTCCTTTGCCATTTCCCGGCTTAAAACTCTCCTGGCAAAATAAAACAGAAATCCAATAACCGCAATACATACAAGATAATAAATGCTGTTACTGTCTGGTGTTCCAAAATAAGCATTCTTCATAGCCATAAACAAATGGTACATTGGATGAAAGTTTATCCATCCCCAGGATACACTTGTCTGTCCTGCAAGAAAGACCGGTATGGTAATAAAAATTGCTAACACCAGGTAGAGTAAGGAAAACTGCTTAAAATCTGGAATCCATACGGCACAGAGGAAGCCGGTCAAAGACATGATCGTGGAAAGTATCCCCACCTGAAGCAGCACATCAGGCATTACAGCCAGGGCAGATGGAATCCCTAAATTGATAATCGTGAGCAGGACAGCAAACAGCACATCCGACAAAATAAACAGTAACAGCTTAGAACCTATAAATGCAGCTTTGCTTACAGGCAGAATACTATGCACGCGAATGACTCCCATCTGCTTTTCTTTAAACAGCGTTGATGCAACTCCCAGGAAACCGACTGCTGTAAGTTCAAAAAACAAAAACTCACTGGTGATCTCACGACGGTTTTTCATTTCTTTATTATTGTTTCCCATAACCAGGGCACGGCTCCCACCGGTATTCCAAAGCAATGACTGTGCATAAGCCCCCCGATGATGGTCTGACTTACTGCTTCCGGAGCTGACCATTATAATTTCCGTTGTATCGCCGCTGGCATCAATCCCAACAGCATAACCATCCAGACAGACCTTTTGCAGCCCTTCTTTTGAATTTACCGAGATGACCTCCGCTGATGGATTGCGCTGCTTTCCCGCAGGGTCAAATAGATATACCGGATAAATATCCTGGTCTGTTTTCACATAAACTAAATTGATATAGCAGGAATACAGGATCAGTGATCCCAGTGCCAACAGAAAAAACCTTCCCGAAAGCATCATACGGAAATCTTTTTTTATCAAAGACAGAAAACTGTTTTCCATCAGGTCAGCCCCCTTCCCGTATATTGGATAAACATTTCCTCCAATGTGGGTTCTTTGGAGTGAATGCTGATGATCTCATCATGTGGAAAGGAAATGCCCGCCTCCAGCTCTGGCGGCAGTATGATCCTGCTTACCCGTTTTCCAAGATACCGATATTCAATCATAATTTCCTTACTGCTGCTGCGCTCCTTTAATTTCTTAGGTGTATCAAGCGCCGCAATAGTTCCATTGGAAATAAAGGCAACTCTGTCACAAAGCAGATCCGCATCGTGCATATTGTGGGTGGTGAGAAACACGGTCGTTCCCTTCCTGCGTTCCTCTTCAATAATCTTCCGAAATAAAATGGCTCCCGCCGGATCCAGTCCGCTTGTAGGTTCATCCAGGAACAAAAGCCTGGGATTACTTAGCAATGCCCGCGCCATACTCACCCGCTGACGCATGCCTTTGGAATAAGAGGATACCGGCTTTTTCAGAAAATCCGTCCTGAACTCCAGTATCTCCAGCAATTCACCTATATCACGCCGTTGTTTAGCGGGATAAAATGATGCAAAGTAATTCAGATTATCCAATGCACTTAAATTGGCATATAAGTATGGGAACTCGAAAAGCACACCTATCTTCTGGTGAAATTCAACCGGATCCAGTGAGGGATTCTTACCAAATAGAGATATTTCTCCTCCATATCCTTTTAAAATCCCGGTGAGTATTTTTTGTGTCGTAGATTTGCCTGACCCGTTTGGACCCAGAAATCCGAATATTTCTCCGGATTTCACCTTAAAATTTAGCCCGTGGAGCGCCTGTTTGTTCTTACCATATGCAAACGTCAGCTCCTTTACCGCAATCATTCCTCATCCCCCCACCGATTTCTGCTGTCTTTCTGTTCCTCTTGCTTTCTGCTCCACCACTTGATAAACTTTACCTTGGCGGGGATAATCACTGCGGCGCCTGCAAGAATTATCAGCCACCAGTACCATTCCATATCTAAAAACTTCATAGTTAAACCTCCTATTCTAAAACGGGACAGCATCTGCCCTTTCTGTGTTACTACATCTGACTTTATCTGAAAATTTATTCCGGCAGGCTGCATATCCTCAAACAGGGATACACCGCTTGCAGAAAACTATTTTCAAACACATTATAGAAAATGAGGTTGAAATCGAAGTGTGACCGGAGTGAAATCGGTGTGAAATATTTAGGATTATCATTGTTTCGAAATATTTTTTTATTTTTTATATTATTTATAATCCATTTTACCTTATCCCCTTTTCTTTTCTCCACAGCACAACCGTAACGAAGGTTGCACATAGATCTGCCGCAAGCTGTGCCAGGATCAGTCCGGTTAATCCCCATAAATTCGTAAACAGAAACAGAAAAGGAATGAAAAACAGCCCCTGTCTGCATATACTCAGAGCACCGCCTGTTAAGAACTGAAACATACAGACCGGAAATCCGATCTTCAAAACTTCTGTGTAAACCACCTTATCATGTTTAAACCTGCCCAGGGAAATCTTCAAATAACTTTTCCCCCTAACCAGGAAGCATACATACAATGCCGAAGATACAATCTGGGAAAACAGAGTTGCTGCAGCTGCCCCGGCAACCCCCATATTACAGCTAAAAATAAGAATCGGGTCCAACACAAGATTGATACATCCTCCTACTAGTGCCTCCCGGCGTAAATACGTCGATATATAGTGCCTGATATCTGTGTCAGGTGTGCGACTGTGAATCGACGGCGTAGCGGGCTACGGCTAGATTCACAGTTGTGCAGCTGGCGCAGATAGCGGGTGCTATATAGTGGCGTATTTACGCCGGGAGGCACTAGCATAGCAGTCATTCCAAATCTGGAATTACCTTCCGCAACCAGCATGTTATTCATCATCATATTAAATACATTAAATATAAGTCCGAAAAGATAGATCATACCGTACTCTTTTGCATATGTGATACTGCTTTTCGTGGCACCCAGAGTATAGATCAGCGGCTCAAAAAACAGCATCATCCCCCCTACCACAGCTATGCTGATAAATATTCCCGAAAACAGCGCCGTACTGCTGCAATCGGCTATATCTTCATATTTTTTTCTTCCCAGAAGTCTGGAAATATACGATCCTGCACCGCAGCCAAAGAGCAAACCTATCCCGGAAGCAACCATGGTCAGCGGATAGACCACGGACACCGCAGCCGTTTGCAGAGTTCCAAGTCTTCCGATAAAAAATGCATCCACAATATTATAAAGTGCAGATACCAGCATTCCAATCATGGTTGGAATCCCCAATTTCAATAAAGCCTTTTTTATATTTTCTTTTTCCAGAAGATATATTCTTTTCTCGTTTTCATTCATATTTATATCCCTTTCTAAGTCCTTTTTAGTTTAGCAGTAATATAGTTTAGATATATTACAGTATAGTTACTATACGTTTGATGTAAAAAAAACTGCTCCTGCCAGAGTGTGTTTCAATCTGCAGCATATGCGTTAATATCTATTAACACGCTCTGGTGACAGAATATTTGTGATAATACTATTGATATTTCATGTGGCTATTTGTCTTTTAATTTTTCATCAATATTTTTTTCAAATGCCAACAGTATCTTCATCATATAATCGCCCATAGATTCCGGCATTTCCTTCAGCAGTGTAAAAAACTCATCATTTGTCTGCCTGTGATACTCGATGTGAGCCTTATAATTCTTAAATCCATCCTCGGTCAGACTTAACACAACTTCTGTATCAGAATCCGGTGAAACTTTCTTTTCCACCATACCTTTATCCACCAGTTTATAGATCATCTGTGAAGCGGCGCCTTTTGTAATACCCAACACTCCTGCCAAAGCTGTAATATTAATTCCGGTATGGCTTCCAACAGCATCTATTGTATGGATCTCAGCTCTTGACAACAGGACATCCGTACCGTAGGTACGTTTAATATTTTCCCATTGGTTATATTTATGGATCGTACGCTCCATAAGCGAAGTCAATTCCGTATAATCTTTCATCTCTTATCACCTCACAAAAGTTCAGTATCATTACTGTATAGCAACTATACACACTATAATCCTATGCAGCATTTTTGTCAAGTGAAAATATTGCTGTTATTCCACAACCGGCATAACAAAATTAAATTCGACACCATCCAAACAATTTCGAACACCATACTCCAGATCATGCATAGTCAGAATCTGAGCCATAATTGCAAGGCCCAGCCCGGAACCGTTCTGATTTGCCCTGTTACTCTTATAAAATTTCTCCCAGATTTTAGTAAGCTGCTCTTCGGGAATTGTCACTCCCTGATTATAAATGGAAAAATACAATTTTGAAGCTTCCACATAAATGGCGAGCCTTATAACGCCACCGGGAATCACGTTCTTTTTCCCATTTACAATCAGATTATCCAACACCTGCTCCATACGTCCCTTGTCAGCATTTACATAAACCTTGTCATCCGGCAGCTCATACAATAATTGAAAATCATCATCCGGGATATCCATTAACAGCCTCCCTGCAACGGTTTCCGTAAATTCAATAAAATCAAAGCGTTCCCGCTGAAGGCTTACTGCACCGGCTTCTAACGCTGACAGATCCAGCAGTGAAATGATCATTTGGTTCATCAACTCCGTTTCGGAAATGATAACCTGTGTATACTTCTTTTGTTTTTCCGGGTCTGTCTCATCCTGCAGACCTTCTGCATAGGCGCGGATCACCCCCAGCGGTGTCTTCATTTCATGAGACAGCCGATCCGTCAGTTCTTTACGCTGGGCAAGGAGCTTTTGTTTTTGATCCACATCTTTTGCCAGCTGGGCATTGGCACCTTCCAGCAGGGTAAGTGACTGCTGCAGGTTAGACGCAAGCGCATTCAGGCTGACGGATAATTCTCCAAATTCATCATTAGATTCTATTGTACATGCCTGGGAAAAATCTAATTTAGCCATTCTTCCTGCCGTTCTATTCAGTCGGTCAATAGGATTCGTAATATACCGTCCTAATAGATAATTAACACCCAGAATCGTACCAAGCAGCAGTAAAAACCATATAGCAAAAGAGACAGCGCTGCTCACCGGCAGCTCTTCCACCAGAATATAAAATAAAACGATTGCCCCGCCTGCTGCTTTCGAAAGAAAAAACACTTTTTTTCTTACTGTGCGAAGCCCAAAGAGTTCTTTTGCCTTAATCCAATTCATAACGGTACCTCAAATTTATAACCGGAACGGATAAGGGTCACAATGTGGCTGCCTTCACTTCCCAGCTTTTGCCGCAGCGTCTTAATATGGGTATCCACCGTTCGGCTGTTACCTTCAAAATCATATCCCCAAATCCGGTTTAACAGCTGTTCCCTGGAAAATACCTGCCCTTTATTCTGCATAAAAAAGTGCAGCAATTCATATTCCTTATGGGTAAGTTCCGTCGGCTTTCCATCCACATAAACCTCGTGGGAAGCCGGTATCAGGGTAATCTTCCCTGCATTCATAGAATTCGCTGATACGGTCAGTGATCGTTTTAAAAGTGCATTCACCTTAGCCAGCAGCACCCTGGGACTGAAAGGCTTCGTCATATAGTCATCTGCCCCAAAGCTGTATCCCTTCAGCTTATCTTCTTCCTCTCCTTTTGCCGTGAGCATAATAATGGGCATCCCACTCATTTCACGGGCAAATCTGCAGACAGAAAATCCATCCAGATGAGGCATCATGACATCTAATATCATGAAGTCCATGGGCGTATTTTTTAAAATAGTCAACGCCTCAATCCCATCATCAGCCGTCAGACAGGAATGCCCTCCCCTCTGCATATATTCTACTATAATTTCCTGCATATTCTGCTCATCTTCTACAACTAAAATCTGTGCCATACCGTTCATCATCTCCCTTCGGATGCTGCCTGTCATGAAATCCTCAATTCTCATAAAATTATGGATATTATCTCATAAGCAAGGCGAAAAAACAACATTGAAAGGAAATCAGAGAAAAGTATGGGCCCGCTCCGGAAAGCACGAAACAGGTGCAGCATAAATTATTTCCGCTCTTCTACCATTTTAACAAACCACTCCACAGTAGCCGGATCATAATGGGAAAAGAAAGAGCTGCTATTTTTATCAAGTGTTTCTATATCCCTCATATCCTCAGCGCTCAGTGAAAAATCAAACACATTGAAATTTTCCACCATTCGTTCATAATGAGTAGATTTGGGAATTACAACAACTTTTCGCTGAATATGCCATCTTAGCATAATCTGAGCCGTTGTCTTACTATATTTCTCACTGATCGCCCGAAGTACGGTGTCTTCAAACAGACCTCCTCTGCCTTCTCCAAAAGGCGCCCATGCCTCCATCTGCACACCATATTTATCCATATACTCCTTTGCGAGGACCTGCTGATTATAGGGGTGGGTTTCCACCTGGTTAACCATTGGACAGATACGGGCAAATGACGCAATATCTACCATCCGGTCAGGATAGAAATTGGAAATGCCAATGGCACGCAGTTTTCCTTCCTTATACATCTCTTCTAAAGCTCTCCATGCACCGTAATAGTCAGAAAAAGGCTGATGCAGCAGCATAAGATCAATATAATCTGTCTGCAGTTTTCTCAAGGATTCTTCTACAGACTTTCTGCATTCCTCATAGCCGTAATGTTCGATCCAAACTTTAGAAGTAAGAAAAATATCTGCTCTTGGTATTCCCGATTTTCCTATAGCTGTTCCTACCTCTTCTTCGTTAAAATATGCCTGCGCCGTGTCGAGGGAACGATACCCTGCTCTTAAAGCATCCAGCACGCATCTCTCACACTCATTTTTCGTAATCTGATAAACGCCATATCCTAAAACCGGCATCTCTAAACCATTGCTTAATGTTACAAATTCCATGGTCTTCTCCTCCTTATAATGCTCCCACAATTTTATGCGGCACATATGCTTCTTCCAGATAAGTTATCTCATCCTGCGTTAATTTTACCTGCAGGCTTCCTGCTGCATCGTCCAGATACTTTGCTTTTGTTGCTCCGATAATTGGTGCTGCAACACCTTTCGCAAACTGCCAGGCAAGTGCAGCCTGAGTCATCGTAATCTCCTTCTTCTCTGCAATTTCAGATACTCTTTTCACAATTTCCATATCGCTTTCCTGGGTGCTGTCATATTTGCCTTTAGCAGTTACATCGGTTCTGCTCCTTAAGGTATCTGCTGACCAGGTCCCACGTGACAGTCTTCCGGCAGCCAGCGGGCTGTACGGCGTTCTTGACACATTCTGGTCATCACAGACCGGGATCAGCTCCCGTTCATCTTCACGGTAAAGCAGATTATAGTGATTCTGCATAGATACAAATTTTGTCCATCCATTCTTTTCGGCAGCATACTGCATTTTCATAAACTGATATCCATACATGGCAGATGCACCAATCGCACGGACCTTACCTGACCGGACCACCTTATGCAGCGCTTCCATAGTCTCTTCCACAGGCGTTTCATAATCAAAGCGGTGGATGATTAACAAGTCTATATAGTCTGTACCCAGGCGTTTCAGGGAACCTTCCACCTCCCGGGGTATGGCTTCTCCTGAGAGTTTGCCCTCATTGAAATAAACCTTTGTTGCCAGAACCACTTTCTCTCTTGCTATATTATTTTTCACTGCCCTGCCCAGATATTCCTCGCTTGTTCCTGCTGAATAACAGTTTGCCGTATCAAAAAAATTAATCCCCAGATCCAGCGCATGTCTGATAATCTCTTCACTTTCCTGTGGGTTCAGTGTCCATGCATGCATTTTGCTGGCTGGATCCCCAAAGCTCATGCATCCTGCGCATAAGCGTGAAACCTCAATATCGGAATTACCTAATTTTATATATTTCATTTTCGTTTCATCCTTTCTCATTGATTCATTGATTACGGATACCTGTACCCGCTTTGACTGCTGATCAATGAATTTATACCCAGATTTCTTTTGCCATATTAAATGCTGCCCAGGCTTTCGGCCACCCCGCATAGAATGCAGCGTGAGTCAGTATCGCTGCAATCTCTTCCCTGGTGACGCCATGATTTCTGGCATTTGTAAGATGGAACTTTAAAGAGCTGTCCAAAATACCCCCTGCCATCAATGCGGTAACAGTAACAATACAGCGGTCCCTGGCGGACAGTTTATCTTCTTCTGACCATACCTGGCCGAACAGTACATCATCATTTAACGCTGCAAATTGAGGAGCAAAATCCCCAAGCTGATCTCTTCCTGCCGTTACTTTTTCCATATCATTATTCCTTCTTTCTATTCGTTGTTCGGATATAACCTTCGTATTTAAAATCATTTTAATTTTTCATATTCACCCTGATCTAAAAATTCCATCCACTCATTAGACGCCCCCTCAGCCGGAACTTCTACTGCCAAATGCTGAAACCAGCTGTCTTTGGCGGCACCATGCCAGTGTTTCACCTCAGGTGCTATATTCACTACATCACCGGGATAAAGTTCTCTGGCAGGGCTGCCCTCTTCCTGATACCAGCCCCTTCCCCCGGTTACCAGCAGAATCTGTCCGCCTTTATGATGTACATGATAAGCATTGATTGTTTTGGGAGCAAACGTAACTACCCCTATGCCAACTCCCGTAGTGGTCAGCATATTCAAATAACACTCACCTGTAAAATATTGTGCAAATGCAGCATTTTCACTGCCTATTGGAAAAACTGCACCTGGTCCTAGATCCTTGTTGATCTGATTCAAATTCATAATATATCATACCTCCACTTTCATTTTTATATAGTTCAAGCGTTTTTTCTGTGCGTCACACCTTATAAGGGATTCGTTCCAAATGAGGGGCGCATAACAGGCTATATTACCTGAGTTGGAACAAATATACTACAGAGTGGGGGCGGTACAGATAGCAGGATTGCATTTACAAACACGCTATGGTTTTATATTACACCAACCTTACTTTGTTAAGAAGTATAAATATGTTTACATTGTATAAACCATAAGTTTATGCATATATTTGATATGTGTGGTGCTGGGTAAGCAAACGCTTTGTAAATGAAGATGGTGTACAGAAAGAAAGGCGTAGGAAAATGATATGGACTCTGCTCTACGCTTCCTCCGCCCATATCATTTTCCCACGCCCTTCTTTCCGGGATTCAGGCTATCGCCACAAAGCTGGTTTTCTCAGCAGAGTGAAAACCCCGGGAATCCCGTACATCGGAACCCGCCACATACCATAACTGCATTTTCATCCACAAGTTCTAAAAAAGCTTCTTTATCTCTTTTTCTTGCGGCTTCCCACATACTCTTTTCTAGTTTTTGAATCATAAGTAAACCTCTTCCTTAAATCTAATCTATGATCTGGTTAAGCAAACTTAAACTCTGGAATCATAGCCATTTTTTAATATCATTCCGGGAGCTTATCGCATTTCCGCCACGAATAGCCAATTCCTTTCCTACTTCAGCCCCGGGACACAGTTTCTGAATATCCTGAATGCTGCTGCCCATACCACTGCCTTCATGCGTACAGAAAGGGCGAATTGTTTTTCCGGTAAAATCAAAGTGTTCCAGAAACGTAAACACCGCCATAGGCATAGTCCCCCAATAATTAGGGAACCCCAGATAAAGAACATCATAGGAATCCATACTTGTTGGATACGTTTTTAATTCGAGGCGGGCATTCCTTTTCTGGTCCGATTGAGCCTGGGCAATGCATTCATTATAGTCCTTTGAATATGCCTGCTGCGGTTCTATCTTAAACATATTTGCTCCTGTCAGCTCTTGAATAATACCGGCTGCCACTTCTGTGTTTCCGGTCTCAAGCATTTTAAGCCCCTCATTTACATAATTCTCATCTTTCCGTGAGAAAAATACAATTAATTCTGCCATTAGCACTACCTCCAATCTTTTGTATCTGTATTGTATCCCTTTTCCCCTTTATTTTGAATCTCCAATATGTTATCGCTGTATGAACTTATAGTTCATAACCAGAGAGAAAAATCTATAATTTTCCTGAACCTTTTTCCCTAATATTACATCCGGAAAGTCTTATTTCTCAAAATACCCTCTAATTTCCACCATTCTCTCCTGCTGTGACACCTGAAATGGACATCTGCTATTACAATGCCCGCAGCTAATACAGTCAGATGCAGTTTTTTCCAGGGTCAGATAATGTTCTTTTGCCAGGATATCTCCTTGTAATGCCAGATCATAATATTTGTTGATCAGACCAATATTTAATCCAGCCGGACATGGATGACAATGTTTACAATACACACATTTTCCAACGGATTCGTCTGGCGTAAGAGAACTGATGACCGAATAATCTCTTTCCTCAGCTGTTTTATCAAAATAAGTCAGGATTTCTTTTAACTGTGTAACATTCCCAGGTCCGCCTAACACAGAAAGAACCCCAGGCTTATCCAATGCATACTGGATGCACTGCGCTGTTGTTAAGGCATGGTGAAAAGGCGATTTTTTTTCATCTAAAAGTTGTCCTGCATTAAAGGGTTTCATAACGGAAATGCCCACACCTTCCTTTTCACAGCGCCGATACAAGTTTTGCCGCTCCCCGTCACTGCCAATGGCATAATCGCCATGGCCATAATCATACATTGGGTTAATGGAAAACATCAACATATCAATCAATTTCATGTCAAGTACTCTGTCTGCCAACTCCGGAGCATGCGTTGATAATCCAATGTGTTTCACAACCCCCTGTTCCTTCATTTTCATTATGTAATTAAGTGCACCCTGTTTTTCATAAGCTGCCAGATCAGATTCTTCATCCAGACAATGAATAAAACCAAAATCAATATAATCCGTTTTCAATTTATCCATCTGCCAGTCTATCGATCGTTTGATCGTCTCCAGTTTCGTGCTCCATCCATATTCCCCTGTCGTATAATCAGCCCCAAAATGTACCTGAAGCATTGCTTCCTTTCTGCGTCCTTCCAAAGCTTTTCCAAATGCTGAGAAAATAGCTGCATGTCCGCCTGCCATATCAAAATAATTGATACCAGCATCTAACGCATATTGTACTGTATCAATGATATCCTTTTCTTTTTGCTCTCCCACAACAGATGTGCCCATTCCAATGACGCCAATCAGCTCATCTCCATGGGGTAATTTTCGATACTCCATATTTACTATTTACTCCTCTTCTTTTTTACTTATGTTGAAAAATTTGCCGGTTGATAGATGAAACAAATATTTCTATCATAGCAATTCTATTAAATGACCGTTACCTGATTTGCAGAAATTCCTGTACAAATCGGATTGGTCTTAAAAAATATAGTACTACAATGAGGAGTATATTCCCTGAAGTTAACTTTAAGTCAAGATATTTTTAACATTAATTTTTTAGAGGGTATTTCATGTTTTTAGTCTCACACTTTTCAAGGTATTATGATTTTAGTTAGCAGATACCTCCAATCAAATCGGATGTTATTATAACAAGCAAGCAATCTTGTGTTCCATCGGAATTTTTATTGACCTGTAATCTCCAATATGTTATCGTTGTATTAACATAAAGTTTATACATTCTATTCTATGGAGGTAATGCCATTTATGTACAATCAGATGCTGGAAACATTTATAGCGGTAGCTGACTTCGGCAGCTTTACAAAAGCAGCTAAACACCTGTATATCTCTCCTACTGCCGTTATGAAACAAATAAATACACTGGAAAATCATTTGGATCTCAGGCTTGTGGAACGTACACCAGCCGGCGTCCGCTTAACAGATGCAGGTGCTGTCATATATCAGGATGCCAAATTTATGATAGATTATTCCAAAAAATCAATCGCAAATGCCCATGCCGCCATGCATGCACAGGACACTACTTTTTGTGTCGGCACCTCACTTCTGAATCCGGCAAAACCCTTTATGGACATCTGGTATCGCGTGAATAAGGATTTTCCTGAATATAAGCTGCATCTTGTGCCATTTGAGGATAATCATGAAGGGATTCTTGGGGAAATTGGACAGTTGGGAGAAAAGTTTGATTTTCTGATAGGGGTTTGTGATTCCAAGGCTTGGCTCAGCCGCTGTAATTTTCTTGCCCTGGGCAGATACAAAAAAATGATTGCAGTGCCAAGAGAACATCACCTTGCCGGTAAATCACGAATTGACATAGAAGAATTGTATGGTGAGACACTGATGATGGTAGCCCACGGTGATTCCGGAATCAATGATTTTCTCCGCAATGATTTGACGAAACACCATCCGGAAATACTGATAGAGGATACACCCCAATTTTATGATTTATCTGTATTTAACCGCTGTGCTGAGACCGGAAACGTGCTGCTCAGCATTGAATGCTGGCAAGAGGTTCATCCGGGACTTATATCCATTCCGGTAAATTGGGATTACAGCATTCCCTATGGTCTGCTTTATAGTCTGGATGCACCGGAAGATGTTCTCCGATTTGTCGACAGAGTAAAAGCAGTGATATAGGACCGCCGTTTTATACGAACAACGTGCTTATACAATCTCCATTTATATGGACATAAATTAAGTGGGAGCGCATCATTTGTATGCGCCCCCACTACGATAACTCCTATACTCTATGATCTAATCCTATTCTCTACGATAACTTCCACGCCATGCTCTTATTCTGCAGTTCTACCATATGTCTGTACATTCCCTTTTTCTTCAGAAGCTCTTCCGGCGCACCCTGCTGCACAATTCGTCCGTTTTCCAAAACTACCACCTTATCAGCACTGGCTACTGTGCGCATCCGATGTGCAATAATTAAAACCGTTTTCTTGCGAATCAGTCTGGATAAAGCATCCTGTACTGCACTCTCGTTTTCCACATCCAGGCTTGCCGTGGCTTCGTCCAGAAGAACTACAGGCGCATCCTTTAACAGTGCCCTTGCTATGGAGATTCGCTGGCGTTCTCCACCAGATAGAGTAGAACCATTTTCTCCAATCACGGTTTCATATCCATCGGTCAGGCGCATGATAAATTCATCACACTGCGCTGCCTTTGCTGCTTCGATTACTTCTTCATCCGTGGCACCCTTACGTCCGAGCCTGATATTTTCCATAATGGTATCCCGGAACAGGACAACGTCCTGAAAGACAATCGCGTAATATTTCAGTAAGGCTTCCGGATCAATTTCAGAAATATCTCTGCCGCCCAATTTGATTTTTCCTTTATTCACATCCCAGAATCTGGCTGAAAGCTTTGCTGCTGTAGATTTTCCGCCGCCGGACGGACCTACAAGAGCTGTAACCTCTCCCTGTTTTGCTGTAAATGTTACATCCGAAAGTACTCCTTCTCCATCTCGATATGAAAAATCCACATGTTCAAAGCTGATGTCAAATCCGTTGGGTTTAAAATCTTCTGTTCCAGTCTGTACCGGCTCCTCCTGAATTGCACGCATACGGTTAATTTGTAGTTTTGCATTAAAAGTTGCCGCCATATTCATAAGAACAATGCTGAGGGGATCGTAAATTCGCGCAGCAGCAAATAGAAACCCAAGAAAATACAGTAGTGTTAGCTCTCCCCGAACAAAAAGATGAGCCCCAGCCAGAACTGTGGTCGCCATTCCAATACGTAAAAATGCCTGGGCAGAGCTTACAAAGGTGCCTGCTGCCAATTCTGACCGAATGGCTGATTTTTCTGCTGCTGCCGTTTTTTCCTCCAGTTCTTTTAGATAAGCTTCCTGTCGATTGCAGGCTTTCAGATCACGATTGGTTTCCAAGCCTTCCTGAATACAGTCTGTGACGGCACGTTTTGCCAGAATATTTTTTGTACCATATGTGTCCTGCAGCTTTTTGGAGCAGATTGTCAAAAGCAGCGCTGCCGGAACAACCCACAATACAGCCAATGCCATTTTGGCATTAAAGCAGAACATACTGATTCCCACTATAGTAGTGGAAATAACAGCTGCGAACAACACCGGGATATAATGAGAAAACATCTGATCCAGGCTGGAACAATCTGCAATCATAGTTGCTGTCAGATCGCTCAAATCTCTTTTTCCAAAAAAGGAAAGGGGCAGCCTGCGCAGTGTTTCAGCCAGTGCAATTCTACGGTTGGCGCTTTCCTTATATACCGACAGATAAAGGGCAGCATACTGAATGTAATGAAGTACAAACAGCACAACTAAGATCAGTGCCGCAATTGAGGTATAATACAGAATCTTTTCTGCTGTATTTTCTCCGTTGGGAATGGCTGTCAGCATATATTGGATCACTGCCATGATGACGCCAACCGGAAGCATCAGACTGATGTTGCATACTACCGTCAGCAATACTGCCTTTACAAAGTCCTTTGCCCCCTGATGACTCAGTGCAAAAAGACGTTCAATTTTTGAAATCATAATGTGCTCTCCTTTCCAACCTTCCATTTTGCTGACTTCTGATAATCCCTCCACATTTTGGCATACAGACCCTGTTTTTCCAGAAGTTCACCATGGGTTCCACACTCCGTAATCTTCCCATTATCCAGAACAAGAATGTTGTCTGCATTTTGAATTGTGGATAGTCGGTGGGCAATCATAAGCACCGTTTTACCTCGAATCAGTGACTCAAAGGCTTTCTGAATCTGTGCTTCATTTTCCGGGTCCGCAAATGCCGTTGCCTCATCCAGCACAATAATCGGAGCATCCTTTAGAATAGCCCTAGCTAACGCAATCCGCTGTACCTCGCCGCCGGAGAGATAAATTCCTTTTGTCCCCACAACCGTGTCCAAGCCATCCGGCAGTTTTGCAAGAATATCCTCACACTGTGCTGCTTGGGCAGCTCGGAGAACCTGCTCCCTGGATGCCTCCGGTTTTGCTGCCCTGATATTATCGAGCAGACTTTGTTTAAACAGCCGCGTATCCTGAAAGACAAAAGCAACCTGATCCATCAAAAGTCTGTTGTCTATCTCACGAACATCAACGCCGCCAATCTGCACCTGTCCTTCCTGGACATCCCAGAACCTGGGAATGAGGCTGGCTGCTGTGGTTTTACCCCCGCCGGAAGGCCCCACCAAAGCTACTGTCTGACCCCCGGACACACGAAAACTGATATGGGAAAGTGCAGGTCTTGTGGCTTTCGGATAAGTAAATGTGACATTCTTAAACTCAACCGTTCCGCCGGAGGGTGCTATGGTATACGTGGCATTTTTCAATGGTTCCTGGGATAAGACTTCCTCCATTTTAAATACAGCCTCATTTGCTTCCATAACAGACTGGGAAGCATACATAATCCGGTTAATCATATTTCCACAAGCGGGTGCAAACAACGCATAGAAGATAAAGTTGGGAATGACACTCCATCCGTCGCTGACAGAAGCAATATAGAGTGCTGCCGGAATCAGTAGGAGAAATGTTCCGTTAATTGCACTTAGAAAACAAGTGTTGCCCATTTGACAGCTCATAGCGTATTTGCCGGCAAGATCGCTGTAAGACAAAATTGCCGCATAAAATGCCTTGAAGGAATATACCGTCTGCTGAAATACCTTTACAACGGGAATGCCTCTGACATATTCCACTGCTTCGCCGCTCATCTTTTCAATTTCCTGCTGATAACGGTGAAAAAAGTTTGCATTTTTTCCACTCATCATCATCCCCATAGATACCAGTGCCAGAACCATGGTGAGAAGAGAAAGTGCTCCCATCCTCCAGTCAAACAGAAACAAAAAAACAATTGCTGCAAGTGGTGTCGCGACTGCGCCAATGGTATCAGGCATCTTATGCGCCAGCAAATCCTCCGTAAGCGCTGCATTATCATCCACCAGCTTGCGAAGCTTACCAGACTGATTCCCTGTAAAAAAGCCAAGGGGTAGTTCCACCATATGCTGCATCGCTTTCATTCGCATATTTCTAGCTGTGCGAAATGCAGAAATATGGGTCATCATTAAAGCTATAAAATATACTGCCAGATTTGCAACTGAAAACCATACTGCAAGCCATCCCCACTTAGCCAGATTATCTGCGGCTGCAAAATTAGGATATACCGCAAGGACATCTCTTGCCACCAGCCATACAAATACATAGGGCATTAAGCCGACGACGGCTGCAGCTCCTGATAATATACAGCCCAGGATCGTCAGCCAGCGATAATTACCGGCATACTGAAGTAAAACAGCAATACTGCTTTTCTTTTTCATTTTCAATTTCTTCTTCCTCTCTTTCTTCCTTTCTTTTTCTCCCCTAAAAAGAGGAGCATTCTGTTTCATTCCATGATAAATATCTGTTTCAATTCCTCCACATTTTCCCCATCCAGTTGATAGAACGCCTTCACTTTTCCATGTTCCAGATGCAGCACATGGGTGCAGCTTCCCGCAACCAGTTCCAGGTCATGTGTAATCACAAAGGACACCAGCGCATTCTCCCGATTTGCCTGCAGCAGCGTACAAAACCGCTGCATTCCGTCATAGTCCAGCCCGCTTGTGGGCTCATCATAAAACATCCACTTTTTCCCGGCGCAAAGAGCTGCACAGATGGCAACTCTTTGTTTTTGTCCACCTGACAGACTTGCGGGATGTCTCTCCCGAAGTGGTAATAAGTCCATGGAATCGGTCAGCTGTTGTTCTTTTTTTGCCAGCTGCGCTGAAAGCCCCATTGTAATTTCTTCCGAAACACTATCGCAGAACAGCTGATGGTTCACATCCTGCATCACAATATAACTATTCTGTATCCTGGCTGCCGGCTTGCAGTCCCGGCCATCCACAAGGATCTGTCCCTGGCACTTCAACAAACCGCTTACGCATTCAGCAAAGGTGCTTTTCCCGGCACCGTTTTCTCCTACAACAGCAATAATTCCATGTTCCGGAACCTCTAAATGCTCAATAGAAAGCACCTCCTTTTTGTTCCTTTTATATTTCAGATGGTGAATGCTCATAGCGATTTTATCTATCTTGTATCCACGCTCCCTAATCCTTACTCTTTCCAAAAAAGGTGCACGCAGACCAAGTGCTTCCCTTGTTTCATCAGGCATTTTCCTGATATCCTCTGAAAGGTAAATCTGTTTTATTTCTCCCTGCTCCATATAGAAAAAACGATCCGCCAGGTCTATCAGATAATAGAGTCTGTGTTCCGAAATAACTATGGTATTCCCCGATTCTTTTAATATCTTCAGCGTCTTTTTCAACCGTAAAATTGCTCTGGCATCCAGATTGGACGAGGGCTCATCCAATACATACACCTGTGGATTAGCAGCATAAACAGAACCACATGCAATTTGCTGCTTCTCCCCACCGGATAATTCAAAGATATTTCTTCCAGTTAGGTGTTCCAGTTCCAATATCGCAACACTTTGGTTTATCCGCTCTCTGATTTTTTCCGGCTTCATTGCCTGATTCTCACAGCCAAATGCCAACTCCCCATCTGTATCAATATGGAAGAACTGACTGCCCGGATTTTGAAAAACACTCCCAATAAGATCTGCCGTTCTTGACAACTCCGCATTTGATACATTTAAGTTTCCTACCCGGACATTTCCCCGGTATGCACCCTCGTAAAAATGTGGAATCAAACCATTTAATACTCTGGTAAGCGTTGTTTTTCCGCATCCGCTTCTTCCGCACAGAACGACAAATTCTCCTTTGTCCACATGCAAATTGATATTTTTAAGACCATTTTCTTCATCGGATGTGTATGTAAAATATAAATTTTCTACCTTTACCATTTCATCATCACCTCACATAGCCGGAAATCCAGATCCCGGCATATCCCAGCGTAATAATCAGACACATATAGTCCCATCCCTGCATCTGCGTTTGTATCAGACATGTTCTTTCTCTGTTACTGTCCAACCCTCTGGCAAGAGATGCTGCAGCCAGTTCCTCAATGATGGAAGCTGCGCTGAATAACAGCGGAATCAAAACATATTCCATTGTGGTCATGGGATGACGGATAACATAGACTGGATGAAGGGAAATTCCGCGAAATGCCATGGCTTTTTTAATTCCACTCCACTCTTCCCGTACAGTCGGTACAAATCGAAACATAATCAAAATCGGGATAATCGTTTTCACAGGCAGTTTCATCTTTTGAAGTGCTGACATAAACTGACTGGTATTTGTCGTCTGAAACACCAGGGTAAAAGCCATAACAATCGGTATCATCATTCTGGAAATCACACAGATCCCAAGCAGCAAAAGTCCCGCCACGCCAGTAATTCTGTTTGGAATATAAATGGAACATACAACCGCCAGACTCATGAATCCAAAGCTCTTTATTGCAAATACCCATTTTCCACTGAGACTCAGCACCAGCATCAGAAACAGAGCTATACAGATGTTAAGTATGGGCTGCGTAACCGTCATTACAAAACAACAGGTCACACAAAACATCAGCAGCTTGACCCTTGGATCAAGATTAAATCCCCCGCCCATTTACATGATGCCTGCCTTTTCAAAATGCTTCTTAACAAATTTTGATGCTGTCAGGACTCCCACTGCGCCGCCAGCCACCGCCAGTCCTGCCAATACAAAAATAATCCATTCAGGCGTTAATCTGTCTACAGTCTGTGCATAAGCGGAACCATAAAACTGTTCGCACATTTCAATAAAGTGCTTTTTTGCAAAGCCCAGCATTAAGAACGGACCGATCATAGTCAGGTTAAATACCGGATAGGACAGCAGAAACATTTTTTTAGACTGATATCTTCCAGCCCTTGCAATTAACTCAGCGCCTATACCGCATATCAATGCCCAGATCAAAGAAATAAAAGAACTGGTACTTGTCACTATCCCAAATAAAAGTGCAAGAATCATAATTGCTCCAAATTTTTTAATTTTAGTAACATAGAGCATATACACGGTGGCGCACACACATCCTACCAAGAACGGGGAGAGAATATACAGTATAGGTATCATTCCGGTAGCTGCCACAAGCACCATCATCAAAATGATATAAATTGCACCAAACGCTCCTGCATATATATAATCCTTTGTTTTTAGTCTCTGTCTCATAAAACCCTCCTGTCATATTTTAGTTAGCTACGCCTAACCAATAATACAAAATAAAGGAATATTCTTCCACTCTGTTTAGTCAAAATACTCCATTTGGCCATTTTTTCTATATTTATTTGGAGTTAAACCATAGATACTTGAAAATGCTGCTGAAAACTTGCTTGGATTCTCGTAACCGATTGTATTTCCAATATCTGCTATGGACTCATCTGTTGTTTTCAGCCTTTGAGCAGCCCATTCCATGCGGCATCCTTTTAAGAATTCATAAGGACTGCACCCATAAATGACTTTAAAATTATCCTTAAGTCCTGTCTCCGATATATGGAAACGTGCAGCCAGCTCCTTAATGGTAAAATGCTTCTGCATATTCTTTTCTATATAGTTTTTGATCCGGCTGATTGTTTCTGTTTTCTTATCTGTTACAGCATGATATTTCTTATGCCTTGCCCCTTCATAATGGACAAATTCTGTCAGCAAGTGAAGAACATGTATTTTCATATGAATATAGTCGCCCTCTCTGGATGCTTCATACAAAGCTTCGAGGACTTTTTTGATATGCGTATCACAAACAAACCGCTCAAATCTTTTACCCAAAAGGTGCGTTTTAAAGAGATCGTTAATATCAATCATAAACAGCCGGAGAAAGTCAATTGCTTCTCCTGCTATCATCTGAGGATAAAAAATGATATTGATACCCTGAAAATATCCCATGGGTATATAAGAATCGAAACTTTGATACGTATTAGTCATCATGGAAATCTCACCCTCAGAAAGTCTAAGAAACCGATGCCCGTCTATCCTGCTTTCATAAACACCTTTATGAGAATACGCAATCTGATAATAATTGCATTCATTCACCTTTCCATAGAAATGTTCATGTGTCTGATAATCTGTGCAAAAAATCTCAATACCCGGCAAAATCATATAAGCGGTCATATGTACTTTGTTTTTCGGTTCATCAATGCTATATTCGTGAATAAAATCGTTTACTTCTCTTTTTAAAAAACCGAATCCGCTAAAATCCATCCGTACCGATGGATAATCCTTTCCTTTCAATACGTCACCTTCTTTTACTTTTCTACCTACCCCTGCATCATCTTTCATACAATAACTGCGCATCTGATTACAGTCCAAGTGGTTAGCTATACCTAACCGCATTTTATCAGCTTTTATCTGTATAAGCAAGCATCTCTTTACGTTTTTATTAATTTGATTGATATTGCTGTCCACGGCTAATTGAACCTTATACTTTACACTTCCCGCATATTATTGTATTCTTATTATAATTAAATCAGAGTATGTTGCAAACAAGCTTTGAAGCCTATGAAAAATGCATACTAATAAACACACACTATGAAATGTGAAAGGACAGACCCTATTATGAAATGCCCAAACTGCGGGGCGGCACTGGAAGATTCTGTGGCGAAATGCCCTTACTGCGGTTCCACCAACTTCCCCGGCGCCGAAAAAGAATATATGAAGGAGCTTCATGAACTCCATAACGATCTGGAAAAATTAGAAGAAGTCCCCATGGACTGCTTTGAAGATTCTGTCAAAAAAGAATCTGCACGTGCAGGTAAACGCATTGGTATTTCTCTGCTGATAACCGCCCTGGTGGCACTTGGAATCTTTATACTCTTCCGGTTCAATGACTTCCAGCTGCAAAAGCAGGACGCCGCACAGACTGCCTGGGAACGCACTGCATTTCCAAAAATGGATGCCTGGTATGAGAAAGAAGATTACGATGCTGTACTGGACTACATACTGACAGATCCTGAGTCACAGAAATATTCTATTTACAACTGGAAGCATTCTGACTTTATCTGGGCATATGCGGATTATCTCATAATTATTAATCCGGAGCAGAACAGTGAAAAAGATATAATGACAGCCATGACTTCACTCCTGATCATGTCCCGCCTGGAAAATATGCGCCAGGAGGATTCCGCGAAAGTAAAAACATACCGGAAAGAAGCCGAGCAGATTTTAAACGAACGCTATAACATGACCTTAGACCAATTACAAAAAAACTATGAGGAGGCGGTAAAAAAATGAAATGTACATTCTGCGGAGGCCCATTAACCTTAAAGGATGAAAAATGTCCTTATTGCGGTGCCCCAAATCCTGATATTCTAAAGCACCGCTCTGATATGAAGCATTATCAGTCAGAATTTAAAAAAACACAGGATGACGTTTATACCACAACTCATAAATTTACGAGTTTCAGTGTCCGCACAAGCATCATCGCTTTTCTGGTCATCCTCAATGTTGCCGCTTTGATCCTGATCGGGTCCGCATGGCCCATCTACAAAAGCGTCACCAAAAGCACGTTACATAAAAATGTAGCTGTACATAAAAAAGCCATGGACGATCTAATCAAAGATGAAAAATATATAGAACTGAATGCTTACTTTAATTCAAACAATTTATACCTGGGTGACGAATTTGATACTTACACTGCAATTACAAGGGTGTCAGATAGTTATAACAGCATTTTCAACTCGATTAATTCCATGATCAATCCGGAACTTTCCAGCAGCTGGTCTCCCAGATATCTGGTTTCCAGCCTCTCTTCCTACTATGAAACCATATCGGGAGAATATTTTTTATATGAGGGAAAATACCTGAATGAACATTTTGCTGCATTAGATGATATTGATCAGAAAATCCGGCTGCTGCTGACCTCTTTCTGCAAACTGACGAAGGAAGATCTGAGTACGCTCCCCAATCTTTCCGCAAATGGAATCCAAGACTTACTGGAAAGGAGATTAGACATCCATGAAGAAGAAACGAATTAGCATATCGGGCATCCTGATTATCATACTGACGATCCTGTTTGTCTTTTTACTCCTTATGGGTATCACACGGCTTAAAGAAGAATTCCGGGGTTATACAAAATATGACGAGCAGTCTTTTGCGTCAGATCTCAAATACCAGGATTATGTATCCATACTGCGAAAAACAGCCCAAAATGAAGCCCAGGGTGCCAAATCAAATGAAATTCTTGAAGAATATTATGCGCTTGGACACTACTATGAGGCTGCTGTTCATTACAAAATTTATAAAGACAGCAACTATACAGAAAAAGCTGCTGCATATAAAGCTGTCATGGATGAGGAAGAAAAGAAAATGGGACAGCTCCAGTCTGAAATACCAGACATGCTGGAAATACTTTCTAACCAATAAATACTTTGATTCAAAAAACGCCTGTATCATGAGATAAAGCTCTCATGTACAGGCGTTTTTAACAATTATCAATGAATATTCTATTACGCTTACACGATCTCATCCAGCGGGCTGATCTCCACGCCTTCCTCTACCAGTGTTTTACGGATCTTCTCTACAAATGCCAGGGCTTTTTCCCCATCCCCGTGGACACATACAGAGTCCGCTTTAATCGGGATATCTTTTCCGGTAATCGCAGTAACCTTTCCTTCTTTTACCATACGGACAACTCTTGCAATCGCTTCTTCTTCATCCGTAATCATAGAGCCTTCTTTTCTCCGGTTAACCAAAGTTCCATCCTCTTCATAAGCTCGGTCTGCAAATACTTCCAGTGCAGTACGAAGCCCACAGTCGACAGCTGCCTTAGCCAGCTCTCCACCGGACAATGCCAGGACAATCAGATACTTGTCAAACTCATAAATTGCTTCGCAGATACCCTTTGCAAGCTCATAATCCTTTGCTGCCATGTTATAAAGGGCTCCATGGGGTTTTACATGCTGCAGGCTGATCCCCTGGGCTTTACAGATTCCAGCCAATGCTCCGATCTGATAAAGCGTATAGGCTTTTGCTTCCCCCGGCGTAATGTCCATGACACGTCTGCCAAATCCCATAAGATCCGGCAGTCCCGGATGTGCGCCAACCCGCACTCCTTCTTTTTTCGAAATCGCCACTGTCTTCTCCATAACAACAGGATCAGAAGCATGATAACCACATGCCACATTTGCTGATGTAATAAATGGAATCACACGATCATCCATTCCAATTGTATAGTGTCCAAAGCTTTCGCCCAGATCACTGTTTAAATCAACTTTATACATAATTAACTCCTTTCTTTCTGGTACAGCATTGCTCAAATAATTGAGTCATACGAACTAGTTTCACGATCCCAGTTTCATCAACTGTTCAATAAAACCGGTATCCGCTTTGCCTTCGCAAAATGTAGGATGCTTCAGAATCTGATACTGGAAATCAATATTTGTCTCGATTCCCATAATTACCATTTCATCCAGCGCAGACCTCATCTTCTGCAATGCCGCTTCCCTGTCTGGCGCATGTACGATAACCTTGGCGATCATGGAATCATATTCTGACGGTATGCGGTATCCGGTATAAAGCCCGGTATCCACTCGTACTCCATTTCCCGCCGGAAGATGCATATGTTTAATCACACCAGGACTGGGCATAAAGTTCTTCTCCGGAATTTCTGCATTAATACGGCACTCAATGGCATGGCCGCGAAGAAGGATATCGCTTTGGCTAAAGCTCAATTTTTCTCCCATAGCAATACGGATCTGTTCTATAATTAAATCCGTACCGGTAACCATTTCTGTAACACCATGCTCTACCTGAATACGGGTATTCATTTCCATAAAGAAAAAGTTGCCTTTTGGATCTACAATAAACTCGATTGTTCCTGCATTTGTATAATTTACAGTTTTCGCCGCAAGAATTGCATAGCGGTTCATTTCCTCCCGCATTTCCTCAGAAATAGCAGGTGATGGTGATTCCTCAATCAGCTTCTGATGGTTTCTCTGTACAGAGCAGTCACGTTCTCCCAGAGCTACTACATTTTTATATGCATCCGCAATAATCTGTATTTCAACATGTCTCGGATTTTCAATAAAACGTTCAATATACATGGTATCGTCGCCAAATGCATTGGCGGATTCCCTCTGTGCCATATTAAATTGAAATTCAAATTCATCTTCATTCTTAGCAACGCGCATCCCTTTGCCGCCGCCGCCGGAAGATGCCTTAATCATAACCGGATATCCGATTTCTTTTGCAATCTTTGTACCTGTTTCCGCATCATAAACGGGTTCCTTCGTACCAGGAACAACCGGTACTCCGGCATCCATCATGGTCTTTCTGGCATGGGATTTATTCCCCATACTGTCAATTACTTCAGCGGATGGTCCGATAAAAGTGATTCCATTGGCATCACACATCCGTACAAACTCACTGTTCTCAGATAAAAATCCAAATCCCGGGTGTATCGCATCAGCAGCCATATTATTCGCTGCGCTGATAATACGTTCCATATTCAGATAACTGTTCTTTGCAGGACCTTCTCCAATACAGATACGCTGGTCAGCCAGCTGTACATGAAGGCTGTCTTTGTCCTCCTTGGAATAGATCGCTACACTGCGAATGCCCAGGTTACGGCATGCCCGGATAATTCGAACTGCTATCTCACCCCGATTGGCTATTAATATTTTTTTTAACACAGTCCAATCCTCCCTATATGCCTATAATTTTTTAACGCGGAACAGCGGCTGTCCATATTCTACCTTTTGTTCATTGCTTACTAATATCGCTTCTATCTCACAGTCAAAATCGCTCTCAATTTCATTCATCAGCTTCATTGCTTCCAGAATGCAGACTTTCTGACCGCCTTTTACCACGTCGCCAACTTTGACAAATGCCGGCTCATCCGGTGATGCCGCCGCATAAAATGTTCCTACAATCGGAGATGTAATAAAGCACTGCTCCTCTTCTTCCTCTGCCGCTGCCCCGTTTCCGGCAGCTTCCGCAGCCGCATAACTAACAGCCATTCCTTCCGGAACTCCAGGACCATATTTGATCTTGCTCATGGAAATCTTAACGTCTCCTTCTTTGATCGAAAATGTTGTCAACGATGACTTCTCAATAATTTTTATCAATCCCTCTATCTTTTCTAAGTCCATACAAATACCTCTCTTTCTTCTAACGTCTCTTCTACTCTAACTTCTATGAAAAGAGTTTTTCCAGCCGCTTTGCAACCAGACGGCAGTCTAAAACTTCTTTACATGGTTTGTGTATTTCTTTTCTTAAATCATCCATTTCCTTGATCTCATCCAGATAAAGGCTCTGGGCGTCTGTAACACTAATCGCTTTAAACCGGATCTTATGGTCTGTCTTTCTCTGAACCAGCTTCGGTATATCTACAGAAGCAACTGTTGCAATCTTGGCATAACCTCCTGTGGTCTGCCTGTCAGAAAGCATAATAATCGGCTTTCCATGGGATGGTACCTGTACGGATCCCATCGTAATGCCATCTGAGATAATATCCGCTGTATCTTTATATGCAATAAATGGACCTTCCAGGCGGCACCCCATGCGATCAAAATCGCTGGTCACTTCATATTCGCTTTCCAGAAAACTTTCCAATCCCTGCTTTGTAAAATGACTGTCCTGGGGTCCTAATACAACTCTCAAAACAGCATCCTCCTGGTCAAATTCATCCAGATCCAGTTTTCTGGATAAAAAGTATGGCAGATATCTCCTTTTAATGCGGAATCTCACATAATCTCCAGCCTGAAGTTTTCGTCCTTTATATCCGCCTACCTGGCTTCTGATATTGGTTGAACGGCTGCCCATAATAACCGGTATATCCAGATAACTGGAAAATGCAATATACGCCCTGCTTCCCGTTCTGGCACTCTGAAATTCCAGTATATCCCCTTTATTCATATAAATAGCGGTATACATGGGAGCCGGCTTTTTATTAATCATTGGCTGGAAATCCCCTCCGGTTATTGCGATGATCGTAGCCGATGTAAATTCCAGGGTAGGTCCAATCAATGTAATCTCAAGCGCCGCCTCATTCTCCGGATTGTCCAGAAGCAGATTTGCAATTTTAAAAGACCTTACATCCATGACGCCTGATACGCCAAATCCCTGGCTCTGATATCCGGTTCTTCCCAGGTCCTGAACCGTTGTCAGCATGCCTGCTTTTAATACACGAAATCCCATCTTACACACCTCCTTCATGAACGATACACTGATATTCGTCCCTTGAAACTAATTCTTTTATGCGGTAAAACTCTGTCTCATCAATGGGAATGAAACGAATATAATCCCCTGCTTCAAACAAAATCGGCACATCCCGGTTGGGATCATAAGTCTTCACCGGAGTAAGTCCAATCAACTGCCATCCTCCCGGAGAATCCAGTGGATAAATACCCGTCTGGGAACCTCCGATTCCCACACTTCCTGCACTGATTTTAATTCTTGGATTTGCCAGACGCGGTGTATGAAGGCGCTCATCCAGTCCTCCTAAATATGAGAATCCCGGCAGAAAACCGAGCATATAGATCAGATAATCTTTGGAGGAATGCAATTTAATCACTTCCTCCCGGGACATTTTAGCATTTTCCGCAACGGTATCAATATCCGGTCCAAACTCTCCGCCATAGCAGACAGGGATTTCAATAATCCGTTTTTCTCCCACTTCCGCCATAACGTCCACTTTTACTAATTGACGCATCCGCTCTACAATCATTTCATATGAGATAATTCTGGGATCGTAATTGACCAATAAGGAGCAAAAAGCCGGGATCGTATCCACGATTCCCTCGATCTGCTGCTCCTTAATCAGCTGTACAATAGCCGTGATTTTCCGATTGATTTCCGGGCTGATTTCTTTGCCAAACTCAATCAAAATCGCAGAATCACCTGCTGTTAGAATTTCAATTTTAAGCATATTGCTCTCTCCTATTTCAAAAAGGTGCAATCATATTGACTACACCTTTGTATTTTCTATGCGAATAATTTGCCAAGACCTGAAAGGGAAGTAACACCCAGATAGGCTGCAAGCAGAACTACCAGGATACCCAGGATCAGCAGCCACTTCGGATGATGGTAATCTTCTCCCATAATACTCTTTTTCTGGGATGCTACAAGACATACACCTAAAGTAACCGGTAAGATCAGACCATTTAAGGCTCCAGCCAGAACCAGAAGAGTTGCAGGCTGTCCAAGAATCGCCATAACCAGCGTAGAAATTGCAATGAAGGCAATGGTAACCCATTTTTCATATTTTGCAATCGTCTTGCTCAAAGTCTTCATGAAAGAAACCGATGTATAAGCCGCACCAACGATAGAGGTAACAGCCGCACAAAGCAATACTAATCCAAAGAACCGGTAGCCCAGTTCTCCTGCACCCTGGCTGAAAGCATCTGCAGCCGGATTGGACGGGTCTAAAGTAAGGCCTTTTGCCACTACACCCAGAATCGCAAGGAATAAGAAAATACGCACGATCGTTGCAATTCCGATACCCATGATAGAACTCTTGTTAACTTCTTTTAAATTCTCTTTCTTCGTAATGCCGCCGTCAATCAGACGATGTGCACCTGCAAAGGTAATGTAACCGCCTACGGTTCCTCCAAGCAGCGTTAATATAGCCGGGAACAGCGCGACAGCACCAGTGGATGGAATAAATGTTTCTTTAATTGCCTGTCCAACAGGAGGCTTAACAATAATAATAACCACAAAAATTACAATAATCATAACTGCGCCAAGAACTTTTGTCAAAGTATCCATAGCCTTTGTGGCATTTTTAAGTAAAAACACAACGATAGCAATTGCACCAGCTAAAATATAACCTGCTGTCAGCGGCAGTCCTAAGAGGGTATTAAATCCCAGCGCACCTCCGCCTACGTTACCGATATTAAATATCAGTCCTCCTAATACAACCAGCAATGCTACAAAATACCCCAATCCCGGGAGTAACTTATTCGCCACATCCTGTCCGCGCATCCCGGATACACAAAGCACACGCCAGACATTCATCTGAACAACGATGGCTAATAAAATAGAAACTAAAATAACAAATCCAAAACTCGCCTGAAAATCACTTGTAAACTTTGCAGTCTGTGTCAAAAATCCAGGACCAATTGCTGATGTTGCCATGATAAATGCAGCTCCCAACAGTGCACCACCATTTGATTTCTTCTTTTTTTCCATACAATTCCCTCTCTCTTTCATTTAATCTTATCGAAGCCACATAGTCGGTATATCCGGAAGCTCTACATCCATTGTGCCCGCAGAATGTGACTGTAATAGTAAAATTATACATTAAAATTTATTCCTAGACAAGTATATATTTTAAATTCACGGATATCTCATATTACATGAAGCAGGAATGAATTATCAAATACGCTCTTGAGCGTGTTAGAAAATTGCTTTCTGTCAGCTGTGCGTCCCAGTTTGTGGGAGATTTGTCCCGGATGAAGGGCGCGTAGCGGGCTACGTAACCTGAATTCGGTGCAAATATTCCGCTAAGTGGGGCGTGCAGATGGCAGGAATGAATTATCAAACACGCTCTAGCTCACTGAAAGCTTTCATAAATTCTTTCACTCCATAGTTTTCAAATTCCACTTCCATCATCAGATCATCTTCTTTTAATATTTTACCAATCCCATATTTTTGATGCTTCACCATTTCCTGCGTTACCTGTTCTTTTGCTTCCTCATTGGCTGAATTTTCCACCGCCCCCTCAGTCTTAGCTTTCTGAATCTGCCTTTTCAATTCCTGGAGATTCACTTCCCTTTTCCCGGGAGTATCCTCTTGAATGAGATGGGCAGGTATCATATGGATATACCGGCTTTCCCCCGGCAGCACCCGGTAGAAATCGGGATTCGTATAATACGAAAGTTCCAGATAATCTTTCGCCCTGGTAATACCAACAAAAAACAGCCGTCTTTCTTCGTCCTCCTCTTCAAAATCCTTTGACGGTAAAGGAATCAGACCATAATTTACTCCGGTGATAAAAACATGGGAAAATTCCAGCCCCTTTGAGGCATGCAGCGTCATCAGCTTAACCGATTCTTCCTCACTTTGGATGTCTTTCTGCAGTATATTTACGCCATATAGCGCTGATGAATTCAGGAAATCACGCATTCCCTCTAATAACGGCATATTCTTTTCCTTTATATAATCAAACAAAATCTCTGCCAGATCAAGGACTGCCTGCCCGTCTTTAGCATAAGCAGATGATGTGGGCATGAGGTATTCGTCCATTTTAAAATACCCATAAAGTTCCTCCGGATTATGGATTTCACTGCTCTGTTTCGGGAAATTTATCATTTTTACAAATAGTTCAGACCCTCCCACATGATTCCCATCCTGATTACTTAATACTTTTCTGGCTTCTTTTTTAGACAGTCGCTCTCCATAATCCCGGCTGTTTAACACATAGAATCCCGAAAGGTTATCCTCCGGGTTGACGCTGAAACGCAGAAGTTTCATCATCCATTTTAAAACCGGAATATCCTGTATGGTCTTTTTCATGGAAACTTCATAGGGAATATCATTTTCCGCAAATACCTTTTCAAAGACTTCTGACTGGCTCTGCAAACGGTAAAACACTGCAATTTCTTTTAGGGGAACACCTTCCAGCTGAAGTGCCTTTATTTTATCAGCCAGATAGCATGCCTCATTAAAAGGATTATAATGGTTCTTCAGAATAATTTTATTTCCGGTTTCCCGCATCCCCTTTAGCGGAGATCCATTTTGTGAAAAGCACTTAGCCACCTCCAGAATGGAGCTGCTGGAACGGTAATTAATGGGCAGAGATAATTCCTTTGCCTGATACTTCTCCTTTAGCACATAGAATACATTCCAGGTGCTCCCCCGCCAGCTGTATATAATCTGATTGGGATCGCCCACAGCAAAGAGCCTGGTTTCACCATTCATAAACTTTTCAATAAAATCCAGCTGCATCTTATCGCAGTCCTGCACCTCATCAATAATTATCCATTTGGCTTCCATACCAGATGCTTCCAACAATTGATTTGTCTTTTCCAGAAGATCAGAAAAAGACATTTTATTCTGCTTAACTTTTTCTTCTTTCAACAGCTTCAGGAGTTTGAGAATATCATCCTGGATTCGGGAGTTATTTTCTGTAACCTGCCCCGCCGCGGCCTGCTCCAACCGTTTTTTTAACCGGTTTTTATATTTAATCACCAGTTTTTCTTCCTCAATCAACTGCATTGCAATATCCAGTTCTTCCTCCGGTTCGATCACAAGAAATCCTTTTGTATAGCCCAAATCTTCGATAGGCAGCTTACTCCTCAAAAGATGCAGCGCCACACTGTGGAATGTACCAAACGTCCCCATTTCCTCCATATCCAGTCCCGCTCCGGTGTCAGACAGGCGTTCCTTAATTTCATTTGCAGCCTTATTGGTAAACGTAAGCACCACCATATCCTGATAAGGAACTTTTTTAACATGATGCAGGTACATAATTTTAGAAATCAGTACCGTCGTTTTCCCGCTGCCCACATTCGCATTGACGATACAGGCATCTCTTTCATCCAGCACAGCATCCTTTTGGTACTGATTCAGCCGTTTCAATTCTTCTTCAAACTGCATGGAAACCTCCTATTCCATCAGATTCTCATATCTTCTCTGTAGCTTATCCTTTACTTCTTTCCGCTCTCTTCCCTGCTCCATCTGCTTAATCTGCAAACGGATACCCTGAGGAGCTTCCGTGTAAAAAGAAATTATATTTACAAGGCTCTTTCGATTGGTTTCCTCCAGAATCCATTCCTTATAAAAACTGCTGTCCGTAAATAATATCAGGCTCGGGCCATCTGTCTCTACCTGGGGAATCGTACTCAAAAAGGCTGCAAAGGAATCCCCTCTCTCCTTTAAATACGTACAGAATTCCTGCCACCTGCCCGGCAGTTCCTCAAACTGAAACTGTTTTTTCATAAATGTGGACGGAGCATACTCCACAAGCTTGACCTCTTTTGGAACCGGTTCTTCCTCCAGCAGGTTTTGCAAGCCCCAGAGAATCATATTTTTATCTAATTTATAATCTCCGATACACACCGCACATCCCTTCTCACATTTACAGCCGCTCACCATGGTAATGGCATTTCGGATAATCTGCTCCGTCAGGTCATACACTTTCTCTGAATACCCCAATCCGCCGATATACTTATCGTAGACAAACAGGAATACCTCTCCGGAGGCAAAGTTTTCTCCCATACCAGCTGCATTTCCCGACATGACAACGCCGATATCCTCCTGTTCTGTCATAGTCGCCATCATTGCCGCATTCTTAATCGCATAACACAGACCTTCAAAGTGGTTGTTGCGGATGATCTGGCCGCCCGGACTCTCCTGGAGCAGACGGCGGTATGCCTTTACCACATTTTCAGGAATCTTAATCCAGGTACTTTCTGTATCATAATCCTTGGACAGCGGCTGTTCCAGCTGCTCATACCCCAGGTTCTGGTGATTATGAAATTGCAGTTTTTTAAACATATAGACCATCTCATCTACGTTGACGTCACCAAATCCAATCCTTATACGTTTATAGTCCCGTTCTTTGCTGCCCTGGATCATCCGAATATTGGTATTGCTGCCCGGCATCGTATAATAATTTCCCTGAAATGTCACCGCATATGCCGTTTTACATTCCAGATCCAGCTTTAACACCTGATACTGCACACCGTCGTGCATATAAACTGCACCCTTGTGGATTTCACGAAAAGCCTGAAGCTCGTCCATTTCCGTAATTTCCTTCTTGTTATCCTGATTTATCAGCTTATATCTGGATTTGTCAATATTTCTTAAACTAAAGTCTCCCGCTGGAAAAGCATTTCCTGTCCATGCAAATTTACCGTTCTGGCTAGTCAGTTCACTGGCACGTATTAAAACAGGAATAGTCTCGCCCAGATCCGGAAAAAGTGAGATATCATCCAGGGTCAGCGGAATCTCAGCTGCTGCCGCCCGGATATGCGACAGTTCAATAAGCAGATTATTTTTATCAATGACCGCATTCTCACTGCCGGATGCAAACAGCCATTCCGGATTAATTGCAATATACTGGTCAAAAGGAAGATTGTCCAGAATCAGATAATTGGTACACCGGTTGTTGCTTCGTCCTGCCCTGCCTGTCTGCTGCCAGAAGGAAGCCCTTGTTCCCGGATAACCGGAGAGAACCGTAGTTTCAATTTTTCCAATATCGATCCCCAGCTCCAATGCATTGGTAGAAACCAAACCGCAAAGCGCTCCGGTAATCATCTTATTTTCAATTTCTTTTCGTTCCAGTGGTGTATACCCGCCGCGGTAACCCGATATTTTATCGGTGAGAGATATCCCGAAGAAGCTTTCCGCTTCCAGCTTATCCCTGGCTTCCTTTAAAATAATCTCCACATTTTTCCTGGACCTGGCAAATGCAATAAAGCTATGGCCGTTCTCCACTAATTCAGGAAGAAGTTCTGCTGCCACAGCCGTAGACTGCACCTGTCCATAATATTGCTTATCCTTTCCCATAATCCTGGGCGGCTGCACCAGTTTATAATTTCTTTCCGATGCCCCGGATCCATCCCGTTCAATCCTTACAAATGGCTGTCCGCATATGCCTTCCGCCAGTTCCACCGGGTTGGCAATCGTTGCAGAGCTGCAGAGAAACTGTGGGGATGAATGGTAATACCTGCAGACTCTTCCCAGCCTGCGAAATACATTTGCCAGATGAGAGCCGAAAGCTCCCCGGTATGTATGAAGCTCATCGATCACCACAAATTTCAGATTCGAGAAAATAAAATCAAATCCGAACTTACTGTGATTGGGCAAAAAAGCACTGTTGATCATCTCCGGATTGGTCAGAATAATATTTGCACTTTTGCGAATCCTGCTTCTCTCATTTACCGGTGTATCCCCATCATATACGCCCGCCGATATTCTATTCTCACCGAAATATTCCAGAATCGGCAGAATTGCGCGGTACTGGTCACTTGCCAATGCTTTGGTAGGATAAATAAATACAGCCCTTGCCAGCGGATTTGACAAGATTTCCTGCATGACCGGAAGAAGGAAACTCAGTGTTTTTCCGCTCGCCGTAGAAGTAGTAATCACAATATTTTTCTGCTTTTGTGCCTCTGAGAACATTTCAGCCTGATGGCTGTAAAGTTTAGAAATTCCCCTGCCGGAAAGATACGCACATATTTCCTCAGATAATCCTTCGGGATAATCAACATATGCCGCTGCCCTTTCCGGAATCGTTTTATTGTAAATAATATAATCCTGTATATTCACGAAAATGCTCCTATTCTATGTAAAACAATATTATTTTTATTATAGCGCATAAGACCGTGAATTACATCTGTTTTTTCCTTTTTAACTCTAGAGCGCGTTTGAAAATTGCTTTCTGACAGCTGTACGTCACAGTTTGTGGGAGATCTGTCCCGAATGAAGGGCACATAGCGGGCTATGTAACCTGAATTCGGGGCAAATATGCCGCAAAGTGGGGCGTGCAGATGGCGGGAATGAATTTTAAAACACGCTCTAGTGTAGCAACTAGTTGTCAAAAATGTTTTAGTGTGTTAATGTTAAATAAAAA
>OASR01000071.1_pt1 | contig 72825 bp, 60 predicted proteins | sample 1475751 | NCBI WGS metagenome assembly OASR01 (sample SAMEA2579907, study PRJEB22360) | human gut metagenome | biome: human gut; feature: human-associated habitat; material: faeces | place: Denmark | collected 2008/2010 | reverse complement strand
CTGAAAACATATCAAAATCTTTTTCAAAAAGTTCTTGACATATCACCAGAATGCTATAGCGTGTAGGATTTCGAAACCCCAACAGCCAGTTGGGTTCTATCCCTCTCATTTTATGGTTAGTGGTTTTGGAAACGGTCATGAAGACATGACTAATATCAATATCATAACCTACAAACCTTAAACTAAGTTTTATTTTATCTTAATTAACCTTATTTTATGGAGGTGTAAGCGGGATATTTCTGAGGTAAACAAAAGATATACAAATAAGAGGTATAATTTTCCGTATTATACCCCTTAATCTCCCTGCCCATCTGCGATTTTTATACTGCTTAGATAAACTACAAGAACCGTATTTTTGCTGCTTCTTTCTGTGCCGTGCGGTGATAAGTGACAGCCGGATATCCCAGAACCAGCGTTTCAACAACTTTGTTTTTCCGTTTTAAACCAAGTGCCCTGCGCAGTGATAGTGACATGTTTGCAGCCATAGTAAAAAAGCCGCTGTATAGCACTCCTAATCCGTTTGCCTCTGCCATAAGCGCCATATTAGAAGCGGCAAGTGCTCCGTTTATTTTATCCTTCGCCACAATCATAATTACAACCGGTGCCTCATGAAAGAAAAAGTGATCATCAATCTCTTTATTTTTAGCCATGGGATTCACCAGCCGGGCAAATGGCAGCAGTCTTTTAAATAAACGGACCGCCATTTTTTCAAATCGCTCCATGTTGTCCTTTAACACGAAATAAGAAACATCCTGGGCATTTTCCCCGCTGGGGGTCAGGCGCCCGGCCTCGATAATCTGCGCCGTCACTTCCTGCGCTACCGATTTGTTTTTAAACTGCCTGATGCTCCTTCTGGTTCTGATAGCATCCATTAATTGCTGCGGATCTAATATGACAGGCTTTTTAATTTCCACCGGCGGTTCCTCAAACCCGGTCATAGAGACAGCCCCTTTGGGACAGACAGCAACGCAATGCCCGCATTTGATACACTCTTGAGATTTGATTACCGCTTTTTTATCCGTTATTGAAATATTGTCAGCAGGACAATCTCTCCTGCACATACCGCATCCGATACACTTTGCAAGATCTACCTGAATCCTATGCTCTTTCATTATATACTTCCTTTCATTCAAATGTTTAAGGTACTTTTACCAGATTATTCTTCCATAATGTAATGACGGTGACGACCTTTTGAAGACTTCTTATATTCAATAGCCTCTGCCGGACATCCTGCGATACATGCCATGCAGTGAGTACAGTTTCCTTTCCAACGAGGCTTGCCGTTCACCATAACGATATCGTTTAAAGGACATCTCCTGGCACATTTTCCGCAGGAAATACATGCGCTGGATGCGTTGAAGCCCCTGTCATGTACCAGAAGGGGATAATACACGCCATTAATCGGTCCGCTTAATATTTTGTCGCGAAGGGATATAATGGGGTCCGGAAATTTCTCCACCTTTTGAATCTGTACGGCAAGTTTCGCAATTGCCGGTTTCGCAGCCTCTACGATATTTTTACACTCCTGTTCATCCGGCGTTTGGAACATCGCCACATAGTTCTCCGGCATTGGGATGGAGGCAATCCCATTGAACTGCAACTTCTTTTCTTTGCAGATCTTCTTAACATAAGACATGGCATTTCCGCTTCTTCCATCGCAGGTAAGTACAAAATATGCCTTTCCATTGCCTGAAAATTCCGTTTTGCGAATCCATTCTTCTACCACTTTTGGCATACGCCAGGCATAAGTTGGCGTTACAAACACAAGTGGCATTCTTGATTTGAAAGTATTTTCTTTGCCCTTTTTCAGGCAATCGTTAATAGAAATCATTTCATCGCCGGTAGTTTCCGCAATGATCTTAGCCGCTAATTGGCTGTTTCCCGTCCCGCTAAAATAAAAAATCATATGCTCCTCCTCTTGACTTCTCTTCAAAATTTAAATATGATATAGATTGTATCACATTCATCCTTCCTGTCAACTGGCTAACCTGATACAAATTAAGGAGAAATGTTTCATGGACAAGAGAAAAATAGCAAATCAGTTAGTAAAAGACCGGCTTCTGTCCGCATTGGTTGCCCTCATGCAGTACAAAGACTGGTCCAAAATTACAGTTACCGAACTAATTAACGACTCTGGAGTTGCCCGGGCATCTTTTTACCGTAATTTTAAATCCATTGAAGAACTTGTTGAATACGGCCTCCAGCAAATGACCCTGAGCTACCACCAGGGAAGTCCATCCCCTGTGGAGGATTTCCACAATTGGGAGCTGATGCGGTACAAGTTCCGGTTTTACGGAGAACATGCGGCACTCATCCTGGCATTCCACCGGGCAAAATCTTGCATTTCTCTCCTCGATGTAGTCACCGACTGTGTGATCGACGCACATGGCGACATGCCCGCAAGTTCCATCTCCAAGTATGCACTTTATTATCATGCCGGAGCATTTTACAACATGGTATTGTGCTGGCTGGAGGGTGGCGCGAAAGAAACTCCGGAAGCAATGGCTGATGAATTTTTACGCATCACGAAAAATGGCTGAGAATGCTAATCTCTATCAAAAACAGCCAGCGCAACCTTCTGCGCTGACTATTTTGAACACATAGAAACCCCTTCAAATGAAAGTGTGATAATCGTACGATAAATATTCTCTTCGTAAGAGGTCTGCATGACACCATCGTATTTTAAAACAGCTGATTCAATATTTTTCAACCCGTACCCATGCAATGTTTTGTTTTCTTTTGCTGTATTCAGTTCCCCGCTGCTGTTGTAGTCCGGCTGGGGGCTGCTGTTTTCCAATTTTATGATCAGAATATTCTGTATTCGTCTGATCGCCAGGAAAATAGAAGGAGAATCCGGCGCAGCCACTTCTGTCATCCGCTCGCATGCCTCGATTGCATTGTCTAACAGGTTTGAAAGAATCGTGCACAGGTCATTGGACCGGATATTGGTATTATGAGGAAATTCGATATTCATTTCCATCCGGATTCCTTTTTCTTTTGCTCTGGAATATCTGCTGTTTATAATATAATCTACCGTTTCATCTCCGATCCATATAACGGAAGCGATTTCTTTTAGCGGTTCACTTAGATTTTCAATGTATTCTGCCATATCTGTGTCTCTGCTTTTATTAGCCATTTGCAACATGATTTCTAAATGTCTGTGAAAGTCATGAAACAATTTTGCATTGACAGAATACGCCTGATTAAGGGCAGAATAGTTCTTTTCAAGCAGTTCTTTCTGCATATGAATCGTTGCTATATATTCCTTTTCTTTTTGATATCTGATATGGCTGTACGCCAGGGATATCCGTAAATAAAGCACCGCAAGTAATATTCCCCATATAATAAACACGGCAGACTTTTCTTCTATGGAAAAAGTCCGGAAGCTTAAAAATGCAATGCCCATAAAACCAACAACCGGCGTTCCCCAGATAGAATTATAGTACGGTTTTATTTCTTTTAATATGCGCTTAATGCCCGGAAACACCAGCATCCAGATAAGAAACGGAACTTTTACGCAAATCCAGATGCCTACACACACTACGGGTGATAAATGCAAAAGTTCTAATACTAACAGCCAGACCATCGTATCAAACAAATAAATTATACTGAGGCAAAAACAAGTGGATGAGACCAGCAGTTTCAGATTTGCCGATAAAAAATATTTCCCTATCCCAGCAACTGCAATAACAAGGATGACTTGCTCAACTGCATAAACCTGAAATATTTTTCCAAAAATGCATAAGCACGCCGAAAGCCCTGCACTAACTGCACATTTTTGAAAAGAAATAACCCTCTTTCTTTCCTCCGAAAGCAGAACCTCATTCCAACTGAGACACAGCACTATATTTATAAATAAAATCAGAAACTTTAGTAAGAAACTAATCATATACGTTTCCCCCAATATGAATTCAGCGCAACTTTCACCCCCTGCAAATGGGATCTGCTGATCGGTAATTCAATTTGATTTTTTAGATAAATCATACTGTTTTTTATTTGCGTTACCTGTATGAGGTTCACGATACATCCCCGTTCTATAAATATAAATTCTTCCGCATCCAGTTCTTCCAGGACATTCTGAAGACTTTTCCTCACCTTTATCACTCCGTGAAAAGTAGTGATCGCAGAGTTTTTCCCATCTCTCTGAATGTACAAAATATCCTGAAAACTGACTTTCTCCATCCTATTCGCTGTGACTACCAGATAATTTTTATGATTCTCCAGCATAATTAATTTCAGAGCATCCGATACCGCATAGGTCAAACGTTTCACCAGATCATCTTTGGGAACATAACGGAAGATTGACAGTTCAAAACTGTCTATGGCATATTTTATGTGGGAGGTTATGAAGATTACCCGCACATTTGGCAGCCTGGGTTTTATTGACTGGACAATATCCATTCCGCTGATATTGGGCATTTCAATATCCAGCAGGATCAGGTCATAGAAAAAATTATCTTCCAGTATATCCGATAACAGCATCTCTCCATTGGTATACGTAATCATATCTGCAATGCATTTCATCCTGCCGGTACATGCCTGCAAAATCTCCTTGTTTCTAAGGATAGAATCAGGCTCATCATCGCAAATGGCTATTCGAATCAATCTTTTCACCTCCGGCTAATTCCCCCTGCACAATATGTCCAATCCTGACAGCAGCCTTGTCTGCAGATGCCGTTCCGTTGATTATGATATCAGCTTTCCACTTCGTAGGTTCTACATATTCATTATGGCGGTACCGGACCAGATCCAGATAAACTTCTGAGATCTCTTCAAATGTCCTGCCCCATGACATGTTCCTTTTCAGTCTGCGTATGATTCTTTCGTCAGCCGGACAATCCACATAGAGTTTCAGATCAAGGATCTCATATATATTTTTTTCCCATAACGTCAGAAGACCTTCTACTATAATTACATCACATTGACCGGAATCTATATAGCTTCGTATATCTGAATATACCTTCTTTAAATCCATCTTATCATCTATATATTCTTTACCGCTGACCGGTGCTTCAGAAACCGGGCGTTCATCCACCGGTTTAAAATAATCATCCAAATGTATTTCTGCTGTGTTTAATCCCTGACATTCCAGCAATTTCGCAAGCTGCTCACAAAAAGTGGACTTTCCACCGGCAGTCCCCCCTGCTATGCCAATTACATAACAAGTATCCATCCTCACATTTTCCTCCATTTCAAACAGTTCATCTCAAAAACTTGGCATATTATGAACAGCTCATAATATGCCAAGCATTTGTTTTCTTCAGTATATTTCATTTTTAATGATAATTCCAGCACTATTTTTAATTTCCAGAATCTTCAGGATATCATTTAAATTGCTGATCGGATTACTGGTTGCATTACTGATTGAGTTACTGTTGAATTTCCACCACCTGTAGAAAAAACGCCCATGTTAACCTTTGTTGCTTGCAGCAACGGTACCTTTTAAGTTAAAATAATACAGGAAAGAGAGGTATTCATCTATGTTTAGTGAAAATTTAAAAACAGCCAGAACCATAAAAGGACTAACACAAGCGGAACTTGCTGTCCGGCTGAATGTGGTTCGTCAGACAATCTCCAAATGGGAAAAAGGACTTTCTGTTCCGGATGCAGATATGCTGATCCGTATAGCCGACCTTTTTGAGATTCCGGTAAGTGAATTATTAGGCGCAAAAATTCAAAAAGAGTCTGACGAAAATGATATTGCCGAACAACTGTCCAGAATCAATGAGCAGCTTGCCATAAAAAACCGTCGTTCAAAACTACTGTTTAAAATTGTACTGGGTATCATTATCGGATTTGTTGTAATAAACATCCTCTTGATAATGGTAAGTGTCATTTCTTTTAACATCTATAAAAGCGAAGGAAAAATTAACGTGACATCTATATCTGAGCATGCTGAATCTGAGCTGGTAATTCCAGGTGAGTAAATTGGAAATACTGGGACTATTGCTGTGCATTCACCACATTTACGATACTAAGCTTCTCAATCTTCCTGGATGGTGAAATCACCGCAATGAATGTTGTAATGGCAGAAGCTGCAATAGTAACCGCCAATACCAGTAACGGAGGCTGCCATTCTACTCCCCAGTTTTCCGTGACCATCATGGTAAACACCATTTTGTGGCATAACAGCCCCAAAACACAGCCTGCGATGCTTCCTACTACAGCATAGGAGGCTGCTTCTGCCCAAACCATCCGCTTTAGTTGTCTGGCGCTCATCCCTACGGCCCGCATCATTCCATATTGATTCATCCGGCTGGAAACACTGCCATTTACGGTATTTACTATGTTCAGCAGCGCTACGAAAGCGATTACCATTAAGAAACCATACACAAACACCGACATTGACAGATATGCTGCCTGCACATCCCGGTTTGCAATTCGTTTATCCAGCAGTGAAATCTGGTTTCCGGCTAATTCTCGAATTTTCTCATCCAGATCAGAGGGTGCATTTGCATTTACCTGTATATCAATAATGGTGTAATTGTCAGTTCCGATCAGTGCGGTAAAGGTTTTTTCTGAACAGATTACAGCCTGTTCCCCTGCTGCTCTGTCATATGGTGCATCTGCTAAGATGCCAGCCACACGCAATGAAGTTTCTCCCTTTGGCAGATTTACCAAAATTTTGTCCCCAACATGCCAGTCCTGTTCTTCTGAGTAGATAACCAGAACTCCGTCTCCATCCCTGGCATCTTCTATATTTCCCTCAATCAGCTGGTCCTCTACCCAATCGAACTGATATTGCTCATGAGAAATCAGCATAGCGGTATTGACCTGGTCCCTGCCAGAAACCGGAATATTATATGCAAACATACGGCCATATGTCTTCTTAACGCCAGTCAGTTCACTGATTTTTCCGGCAAGGTCATGCTTTATTGTAGGAGCATTTTCTTCAGCCAGAACACTGATATCCGGGGCATAGGGCCGAAGAGGATTCAGTGCATGATTCATAAACGTGATCAGCACCGTAAAACACAAAAATAAAACAATGCTGATAGCAAATGATCCGGAAAGTAAAAATGTATTCTTACCGCTTTGAAATGCATGGTTTACCCCCATCCCGGTTTCCACGTGAAAAATACGGGTATTTGCAGCTTTTCCTACTGTTTTCATCCCCCTTAGACTCCCTGTGAGAGCCGCCTGGGGCGAAACTCCCGCTGCTTTTTTACACGGAGCATTGGATGCCAGCATAACAGTCAGGAAACCAACTCCTGCCCCTGCAAGAAGTGCGGGCACACTGATCTGGAACAGCGGCATTTCTGCAAAAAATGCGGAATTGAAAAACTTAAGATAAGCTGCAGCCGCCCACATCATCAGTGTTCCCGCCAGTAAACCAATGGGAATTCCAACTACACACAGACGAAGCCCTTCCAGTCTCACATAACGTCTAACCTGCTTTTTCGTTGCTCCCAGACAGCGCATCATTCCAAAAAACTGCACCCGCTCTGTCACCCGCATCGTAAAGCTGCTTGAAATCATAAATGTACCTGCACAGAGAATCAGCACAAACAAAATACCTGCCACAAGATAAAGCTGGTACATCCCACTGTCATTTCCCTGGCCTAATAACCCAAGCAGTACCCGGTTGGTACCTACCTGTTCTTTGGAAAGCCCATAATCTGTCTTTATTTCCTCTATCGCCTGACGTATGTTGGCACTCTTTTTGAACTGGATGTAATAAGCGCTATACACATTTTCAGAAGGAAGATTCTGAATTCCAACCGTAGAAAAATAAACGCCATGCCGGTCAAAAGACTTCAGAGATACGAAATCACTGCTGATTCCCGTAATCTTATACTTTCCCGCTGATCCATCTGCAAGAGTAATATCTACCGTATCTCCCACTGCATAGCCCAGCTTCTGCATGGCTGACTTGTCCATCATAATTTCATCCAAAGCCTCAGGAAACCGCCCTTCGACTGCCTCCATATTCATCTCTCTGGACATAGCCTTATCCCCACCGGAAATCCGTACCTCCAAATCTCCTGTTCTCCCGCTTTCAATTTCGTATACCCAGCCGGAAACTGCCACATCCGGCCTGCTCCCGATCTGCTCAGCAATTTTGGGGTCCGGATTTGATACAGCCGCATGGTAATTTCCATATGTTTTTATCTGTTCATTCATCTGCGTTTTTATGCTCATTTCGGCCATGCCGAAAACCGCTACAACCAGCAATACGGATACAGCAATACAGGTGATTGTTAAGCGATTTTTCTTTTTATGAACCTTTGCATATTCAGAAATCAATCCAAGATAGCTCTTCACTCTGCATACCCCCCCAAATCAGTAAGTATCCCATCCGAAACCCTTAGAACCCGGTCCGCCGTAGAAGCTATGCTGCGGTTATGGGTAATCATCAGAATCGTCTGGCTGTATCGCCTGGATGCCGACTTCAGCAGGGAAATAACCTCACTGCTGTTTTGCGTATCCAGATTTCCCGTGGGTTCATCCGCCAGAATCAGCATCGGCCGGGTAATAAGTGCCCGTCCAATTGCAACACGCTGCTGCTGCCCCCCTGATAACTGGCTTGGCAAATGATTCCGCCTTTCATTCAGAGACAAAACCGTCAGCAGCTCTTCCACATAAGCCTGGTCCGGCTTTTTATAATCCAAAAGCAGAGGAAATATCATATTTTGTTCTACCGTCAACTCCGGAATCAGGTTAAACGCCTGAAAAATAAATCCGATATTCCGCCGCCGGAAAATAGTAAGCTTTTCATCATCCATTTCCAGAATTTCTCTGCCGTCAATCTGAATACAACCAGAGGTAGGCGTGTCCAGCGCACCAATCATATTCAGCAGCGTACTTTTCCCTGAGCCGGACTCGCCCACAACCGCAACAAACTGGCCCTTCGGAACGGAAAAAGACACATTTTTCAGCGCTTCCACAGCCGTCTCACCGCTTCCATAGGTTTTGTATAATTCTTTTACTTCTAATAAGTTCATTTAAATCCACCTTTCCAAAGCATGTTAAACAGGCTTTCATTCGATGGGTATAGCATAACATGATTAGCTTGCATATAGGTGACATTTAGATTACACATTTGTAAGATTCCCTAATTAATATATCTTCATGTATGTTTAAAAAAATTGAGAATGCTCCTGCGAAGGAGATACCTTTGATTTTGATCAGGATGGTTTTGATCCAAGTGGAAAATATACAAACCCATTTCGCTTAGGAAAACATTACAAAATTATTATTAAAGATGGTATTACCAGTATTGGAGATTATCTATTTGACAATATTAATCCTATCGGAGGAGTCTACAATATACCTAACGGCGTGGAATAAACTTCAAAGACAATGGCAGCTATGCTGTTCCATACCCATCTCAGGAATATATCTCAGGCAGTTTCAGATATAAAGTCCTGACATCAGATACAAACGGTGGTACAGTCCAGGTAATCGCACCCGTCAACAACCAAAAAACGAAACTCACGATTCCTGACACAATAAAACTCAATACCTACGTCTTTACGGTAACAAGTATCGTGAATAATGCCTTTAAATCAAATAAGAAACTTAAGACCATAAACATGTTAAATATGTTACATCCATCGGAGACAGAGCATTCTACAACTGTTCAGCACTCACAAGTGTAAACTTCGGCAGTAAAGTTAATGAAATCGGAAAAGCCGCATTCCGTGGCTGCTCCAATCTTAAAAAAGTGAAGTTGCCGACTAAAATTACTTCTATTAAAGAGGAACTGTTTTACGGTTGTAAAAATCTGAAGACAATGACATTTGGTAATTATACAACTACTGTCGGAAATAGTGTTTTCTCAGGATGTACCAGATTAAAGAGTATTACTCTTCCATCGCGTATTAAAACGCTGGGAAGCAAGGCATTCTATAATTGTAAGAATTTGAAAAAAATCACGATTAAAGGAACTGCACTGATAAAAGTTGGCAGTTCTGCGCTGAAGATGATAAACAGTCAGGCTATGATAAAGGTTCCTAAAAGTAAAGTAAAGAAATACACCACACTATTTAAAGGTAAGGGACAGAGCAAGACGGTTAAGGTTAGTAAATAGGTAAATATGATGCCATAAATATAAGTCTGATATAACGACTAAATTGAAAGGCGGAAAGGTAGGCTCAATATAACTTGGATTTGCTGGTGGTAGTATGGAATCCCTGTTGAATGATATTCTATAAGAAGATCGCATCTTACAGATAAAGATTCTAAAATTTACAAAAGAATATTGGCACCTATATTTGCACCAATATATTACTGAAGCGCTTAACATTTAATTTTATATTTGCTATAATAAAATACGGATATATTCTGCCAAATTATAGTATCTATAGTTTAATAAGTGATGCTATATATCAACCAGTATTTACTATATCTTATGCCAAAAACTTGCTATTCATAGTAGTCTCTTCTATAATAAAATAAAAAAGGAGTTGATATTATGACCAAGCTTCCCTATTCAAAATTTGAGAAACTTTTAAGTATAGTTAGCTTTACAATAATCTGCCTTGCTTATTTTTTACTATTTACAGGAATTTTCACCAAAGAAGATCATATATTTATGATTGGTTTTCTAACATTCCTATACATTTTTCTATTGTTATTTGAATACTACCCACAAACTACGAATCTCGTCACCTCAAGAAAATACAACTCTAGCAATGAAGAAGACAAGCACAGTATGGAACATAATATTCGATTAGGCGTTTCTGCATTACGTTGTATACTTGCAATCAGCCATATTTTTTTATTATAATATATTTTACAAATTTGAATTTGGTGAAGGAAAATCTTGAAGAAAATAGTATTTTTTGTACCTGCGATAATATATGCACTCTTTTATGGATTTATTATAATTGGTGTAGGACTTTTAATTTCTCCTTTGGTATATGCGTGGATTTGTTTTTTCTTAATCAGCGGTTTTTTACTATATAAAGGTAAATTTGGGGGAGGTTTTATAGGTATGTTGCCTGGTATACATTTTATTTATATGAGTACCCAGGACACTGGACAAGTATTACCTGTTGAGCGACCATCTGGTATCATTATTATTGCGTTTTATTTACTATGCAGTTGTTTTATTTTTTACCGCAAAAAATGTTCAAAAAGAAATAATAACGAGAAGGTCTAAAGAAACAATCAATAAATCCCCGCGGGTAGTGGTCCATACGCCAAGAAAAAATCCACATACAGGCACAACATCTGCACATACTCTTACTATTGGAAGCTATATTCCTAAAGCAAAGATTTGTGTTCCCGATTTTGTAAAAGCTGAAAGACTTTAAGCAAACAAATATTAATCATACTTACGTAGAATAAGGTATTATATGCATTGGATTATGAAAGAAGAAGCAGTAAAATGGTGTTAACCAATAAGCCCCTAAAAGTATTGGCAAAAGAAATGTATATGGGAAAAGTGAATAATAAAAGACAAGTGACAGATATATTTCATTATGATACAATTAAGTAAATTAAAACTTTTCAGGAGGGGATCGTTACATTTGAAAGAATACAAATCACTTTCTAAAATTATCATAATTGTATGTTATTGCTTAATTGTTGTTACCGTAATTAATTTCTTTACAGGCTTTGTAAATCCTAGAATTCAGGGTGTCAGCAGCGTACTTTGCATTTTGGGATTTTCAGCATCTATTAAGGTAACGATAAAATTAGAATCGGAAAGAATTGCAAAAACCAACAAAAAAGATCACTTGAACTAATTTTTATTATTTTATCAGTCACTATATAAAAATAATATACCTGTAGTTTAGGGGGGACTTTGGTACTGCTCTTTTTTAATGTAAAGGAAATAATGGCTTATACAAGAACATAATACAGCGATCACGTAAATAAAAGCTCTTTGAGCGAATTCTTATGTTATAAATTATTCGATAAAAATGTCTTCTAATCTGTACTAGATTGAATGGTAAACATACCTGTGCCATAGGATCAACAGCTGAGAATTTACCCTCACCACTCCATATGTCAGGAATTGGCGGAATCTAATATTGTTAACGATTCGGAAATCAAACCAGAATTAGGAGAAAAGCTGCAAGCAGATATCTTAGAAGTCATATAATCTCAGGCAGTGACAAATGCTGCTCTGCAGAAGCTAATACTCAATACTATGGGTGGTGAGGTATAATGGCATACTTTTATTATGTAGGATCATAAATGGTTATTTGGTTTATGCCAATGTGCCTGATCGCTTAAAGGATGGCGTAAGAACAGCATTGATAAATGCTGGACGGGAAGACTTAATTGTAACTTAAATGTCTGGTGGCACTTTTATGGGTGTCACCTTTTTTAATTGGAGGATACCAGTATGGCAACTAATTTTAAAATAATAGAAATGTTTATGAATGCTTCACCTTGTTACACGAACAGTAAACGTATTACACCAACAGGAGTAGAATATAATGGTCAGTGGGAACGCATGGGAAATTATAATCCAAGCTCACCTGAAAATGTTTCGTATTTCAACAACGTTTATGAAAAAGCGGTATGGCTGAGCGCTTATCTTTGCAAAAAGTATAGATGGACACCCGATAAAAGCCATGTTTTATGCCATTACGAAGTATATCAGCGTGGAGAAGGCACCTGTCATATCGATGTAACTCATTGGTTCCCTAAGCATGGAAAATCAATGGATATATTTAGAAATGATGTTAAGCAGATGATGGAAACAGGAAATTTCAACTCTGCTCAAACTCCTGCTTTGTCATATTACAGAGTAGGAACAGACTGGCAGAATGGAAAATGTATAAATCAGGCTGGTGCCTATACTTCCAAAGAAAATGCCATTAAAGCATGTGGAACTGGATACAGAGTGTTTGACGAGAAGGGGAAAGTTGTTTACACTGCTCCAACATCAAAGGGAACACAGCCATCAGCTTTTGCAGGGCTATCTGAATCTCAGGCAGCTACCAAAATATTAGCGCTCGCAAAGGCAGACTATCAGAAAACCGGCATACTTGCTTCTATAACTGCTGCTCAAATGATACTGGAATCTGGATATGTGAAAACCGATTTAGCTGTTGGTGCATGTAACTGCTTTGGAATGAAGACAACGCTCTCTAATAATAGTTGGGCAAACAGTACATGGGACGGAAAATCTAAATATACAAAAATCACTAACGAAGAATATACGCCGGGAATAATATCAAAGGTTACCGCTGATTTCCGTAAATATCCCTGTATTGAAGATAGCATCAGGGATCATTCTGCTTATTTGTTGGGAGCAAAAAAAGGGGATAAGCTTAGATATGCTGGACTAAAAGAAGCTAAAGATTATAAGGAAGGCATCACTATTATTAAAAATGGTGGATATTCAACAGATTCTGAATACATAGATAAGATCTGCAAGATTGTCAAACGTTTTGAGTTAGATAAATACGATGGTAATTGCAATGCAGCACCATCTCCTACTCCAGATAAGGAGCTGAAATATAAAGTGGGACAATATGTTAATTGTAGTTCTTACTACAACAAAGCAGCTGATCCCGTATCTAAAGCCGTGATTAAACTATTTAGTGGAACCATTACAGCTACAAAACCAAAGAAGGCTAATCCATATCAGATTGACGGTAAATACTGGTGTAATGACGGTGATATCCGGTCTGTAGGTAAGGCATTTGAGCCATATAATGTCAACATAAGTTCTGATGATGTATATATCAGATCTGATGCGGGAACTAATTACGCATCTAAAGATTTTACTGGAATTGGTACATTCGGGATTGTAGAGGAAAAAAAAGATTCTCAGGGTAGGACTTTGGGATTGCTTAAGGCATATCAGAAGAATAAAGATGGATGGGTTGCCCTTTGGTTGGATTGCGTGACAAAAGTTTAATTGAATTATTACAGGAGAATAGATTAAATTCTGTTCTCCTATTTTTTTATTAGTGCCTATTTACATCTAAATAGTTCAAGCTTTGTACGGTAACTTTAAAATTTATCTTGACATAAGCTTTATCTCATGTTATTATGAAATAGTATTTTAAATGAGATCTGGATTTCACATATTTTTGTAAATCATTATTTCTTAAACTAATGATTTACAAAAGTGTGTGATTTTTTTATTTTATTATAGAGTATAATAAAAATTAGGAGGTATCTTTCATGAATAAAGGTACAGTAAAATGGTTTAACTCACAAAAAGGATTTGGTTTTATCACAAACGATGAAGGAGGAGAAGATATATTTGTACATTTCTCCGGAATTGCATCAGATGGTTTCAAATCTTTAGAAGACGGACAGGCTGTAACATTTGATATTACTGCTGGAAACCGTGGAGCACAAGCTGTTAACGTTTATGTAGCATAAGCTTAAAAGAGTGTTGAAAGTAGGAGAACAGATTAATTTCTGCTCTCCTATTTTTTTACCTTTATTCGTAGTCATCTAAAAAATCTGGTACTATTCTGCAGAACGCAAAAAGTTCTTCATCAGTCAGAAAATACAGCAAAATAGAGTCTTCTACTTGTCAAGATATCTGTACTTTCCATCTTCGCCTGCTTCATATACTTCTTCGAAATCTTTCTGTTCTCCCAAATTAGTAAAGATCATTTTCATTTTAGGAGGCAGTGGATTAAATAATATACACCTTTTCAGTGTATACATATTTTTTATAGTAACTTCCGATTGTTGGTATACTGGCTGAATATAATACTTTACAATTGCACCACTTGGTAATTCATGCATGCTCAACCCATCAGCTGCATTAATCTGATATATTGATTTAAGCGAAAGCGATGAGATAATGTATGATGGGATATTTTTGTTTTTAGAATCATCGTAGGTGTATTCTCCAATTGGGAAAGCCGACTCTCCATCTTCCTTAATAGTAATATCTCTTTGGAATTCCCAATCTCCATAGGTTATTGATAGGGTTTCTATTTTTGCCACTTTCCAAAATAATCCACTAATCATTATCAATAAAATTGCCACTATTACTATTATAATTATTAATACAGTCTTTTTTTTCAATGTTTTCACGTCCCTAAATTCTATTATTTAGAATATGTAAAATGGAAATCTGGCTCTACCGCCTCATAAGCATACACAGTTTTTGTTTTTCCTGTGTCCTTTTGACGTATTACTTGACCATTTTTATATGTTTTCTTAACTTCCTTTAAAGTAACCAGAGTTTTTTCATAACATTTTTTATAATATCTTGTCGCTGATTGCCCTTTTTTTAATGGTTTGCTCGATGCACCTACAAAAAAAGCGCTATGTTTTGTAAAAGTGTAACCCAATTTTTTCTCGTCGTACACTATCCACCTACTTTCCTTTTAATGTATATTAGCTTAACTTTGTTTAGTAATATCATATTTATATCACAAAAGTATGTTATATACAATATCATTTGCTTGACTGGTCATAATTATTGACTATCTGGTAGTAATATCCATTTATTCTGAACATAAATTGAATCAAAAAATAGCGACATACAAATATGTAACTGTACGCCTCTACTCTTTTATCTACATTTTATTCACATATAAGTTATAATTAATCCTTTATCATCATAATAATATCTTCAATCGTTTTTCGGCTTTCCTGGATCATATCATATAGCTACACCAAAGCTTCTTCTCTTTTCTTCTGCTCCAATCCCCTTTTCTCTCTTCCATTAAAGTGTCCACTTTATCCTGTACTTTTGTAATTGCTCAGCCAAAACTGCGATCTGATCATCAATAGATCTTCTTTGTTCTCTTGCCATAATTAATTCATCCAAAAAGTACATTTAATGATATTATTTCCAAATTTATTAACTATTTTCCTAAGATCTATTCAAGTATTTTATAAAAGTAATTCTTTTAACTTTTCTAAAAAGGCTTTTCTAAAATGATCTATATTACATAGCATATTGTTTAAAAATATGTTATCATTAAATCAGATTTAAAAATAGCATTAAGGGGGAATGACTTATGAATAGCAAATCCAATGAACATGTATTCAAAGTTTTATACTGTATTTTTCTTGCATCTATTATAATACTTGACATTTCAACCATTGTTCCTTTATTTACCGAGTCTTGGAAGGTTTTAAGTATAGCCTATAAGATTACACTTCCACTAAGTATTATCCTTTTAGTAATCTTCGGACTTATTTTTGCACGAAAGAAATTCAATAGAGATTTTATAAAAGAATGGAAAATATATTTTAAAAGCAATCGATTATATTTTAATATAGTAATTCTTATTTATTTGGTTCTCAATATAGTTACGTGTTTTATAAGAATGGGTCGGTTAGAGGCATAATTTATTTATCATAATTTGTTGAACGATATTGTTTGTTTTAATATGTGGGAGTATTTTATTAAAAGCTCCAGTGCCATTCCATTGGAGCTTTTTCATTTAAACTTCATATTCTACTATCAGACCTTCTATTTCTAATTTGCCAATTCATACCCAATGCTTCTAATTTTACACGTCTGTATTCACTTAATTTGCTTTTATGATAGCATTTTCTTTGATAAATAATCCATTCTCCCAATGCTGCCTGATTGTATGTAAATCCTTTTGGTATATCAATATTACCTTTTTCCACATAATATTCTTCACAGTATTCATACCAAATCTCCCACTTTCTTCTGATCCCGAGAGACCATATCATTCCAATCTGATTGAGCAAATAAATCCTTCTGGCATCAATTTTATAATTATTTTTCTGATGATATGCAGTTCTCTGCCTTTCAATCCATCTTCCTAAAAGAAACCCTTCTGCTGTTTTATAATAATTGGGAACCTTTAGATGATGATTAGATATATAGAAATCTTTTGCTAACATATACCACTCATCCCAGGATAAGCGTGTATAATTTCGCTTTTTAACAGTCGTAGAATCATTCATCCTCTTACCCCCACATCTTTACACTTTAGGGCAGTCATTTTTAACAACAACAATATACTTTTTCTTATGAATAATAAAAGTAGACATTTTTTTACGCATAGTATATAATGAAAAACAAAGGAAAAACTGTATTTTTTTGCAATTTTTAGGGTGTCAAAAAAGGTCTACCTTAATTTACAAATAATGCCAAAAATTACCAATAATACTATTTACCCTCTTATTCTAACCACAAAAAGAACCGTTAAATGGCTCTTCTTAATTTATCTAAATCACAGTACAACTATATTGCCTTATTTGATTATGTGAATTTAATATATATAATTACTTCTGAATAAGCTTACTAAGCTCAGTATGAAATTCTTCTTGATAAACGTCTGGATCATTACATTCTTTGGGTTCCATCATTCTGATATCTCTTAAAATTTGTATATTCCCCACCTGTTTTTGTTACCGCAACATTGTAGACGTTGCACTTCCAGTCAAAATATCATGAATATTGAAACTGCTTGTCCTACAGTTAGTGTCTGCGTCTGCCCCTTAAAATCTATGGATGGACAGCTGCTTTATACCTGACGATACATTAACCATGTGTTTTCATTTTTGTATGTAGTCTTAATAATTCGTCCGCTTTAACGTCTAACATTAGTATTTTTATTCTTTATCAAACAGAAACATTGTTCGATATCAAGTCTGGAATTTTTATCCTAATTAAAAAATGTCCTAAGATAATAGCCTGAAAATAATGTATATATATTTAAAAATAGCAATATTTATACATCCAAATAAATGATTAAGGACAATTTAAACCAGTAGTTATAAGTAATTTTTATCTATCAGCAAGAATAACATGTGGTAACTACGCAGATGAATTTGCATTGAGGGATTTGTATATGGATTTGTATATGGATTTGTATCTCAACTTGTAAATTAATTTTTATATGAATTTGTATATAAATTTGTATAAGAATTTATACAAGATAATATCAGCAATATTAATAGTTTCCCATAAACTTTCGTAGATATATTATTTTAGGTCAACAAAATTATTATAATAGACAAGATATTTCACCATATGCTATTATTAAATAAAAAGAATTTAGTAAAAAACAGGAGGTATAGTATGAAAGTATCCGTACAGTATTCAACAATGATTGTAAAGAGCCTTGAGGAATCAGTTGGATTCTACAAAGATGTACTTGGATTCAGCGAAGGCTACCATGTGGACTTTCCCGTTGGAGGCATCACGATTATGAAAAGCCCGGAAGGAGCCTGTGTAGAATTGATAGAGTCACCCCAGTTTGAAATAGGTCTTTATTCTATTGGAACAGATGTAGATAATCTGGATGAAACAATTGAGCATCTTAAAAGCAAAGGTTATGATATAGTTGGAGAAATTGCACCTACAACCGTTGGACGTCAGGCATTTGTAATGGATCCAAACGGTGTCAGAATATGTCTCATAGAGCATACGCAGGAATATAAAGCAAAATATATGTAGATGTATCCATATGGAAATCGCATGTGATTTTGTAACAAATATATTCCTCCAAACTCTGCTGGATCACATGAGAAGCATACCCGTACAGCCCCTGGAGCTTAACTTTTGTTATTTACTTAATCGAAATAGCCCAGCATAAATATTATAATACAATCTACGAAAGAGGATGCGTTTATGAAAAGAGTGATAATCGGTACATCTTTGCTAATATCTTCATCTATCGTTATCGCAGGAATTACAATTTCTGCCGCAATAAGGGCTGTGGAGATCACAGAATGGTATACATATCAAGGAAAGATCTGGACAGCCATCATTGAGAATAAATTATTAATGCCGTTCCTATTTTCAACTGGATTATTTATGATAGGATTAATTATTCTAATAAAAGAATTCTTTAATAAAAATGAAAAAAACTGAAACCAATCATTTGAAAGGGTATCGTGATATGATGAAATTTCAAGGAAAAATAGCAATATGGTTTTACGCAATCGCTATTATCGCAAATATAATGTTCGTGAAAGAACTTTTATTTACAAAGGATGATACTATTGCATTAATAATTGGTATAGTAACAATAAACATTATTTTTATTCCCATTATAGTAAGAAACTATATACTGCTAAATAACGAATCAATTACAGTGTTTTTTGGTTTCGGTAAAGATTCGATGAAGATTAATGAAATTCTGGAAGTATATCAAACGCATAATCCTATTGCATCAAGTGCGGCATCTTTAAACCGTATAGTTATAAAAAGCAAAAGAAGTGAAATAATGTGTTCAGTCGTAGAAAAAGATAAACTATTTCTGGAACTCAAAAAAATAAACCAAGATATATTTTTTCGGTAGATACCAAGTATACAATACATTTTGAATTTTTCAGATAACTGAAATTAAATCCAGATTTTTGCTCAACAAAATAGATAAGGAGAACAGATTTCGTCTGCTCTCCTATCTTTTAACCCTCAGTCTCCGGTTCCTTAAAACTATTTTCATAAACATAAAAGAACTCTTGTATTTTTGTTAACTGTGGCTGGATCTCTTCATCTGCATCTTCATATATATAACCAGAATACGTTGCATACCAATCCCAAAAAAATATGGAAAGATTTCTTCCCAGCTTGCGTTCCTTTTTTATATATTTAATACCTTCCGGACAATCTTTTTTCAGCTGCGCCAACGCTTTAAACTTATCCTTAAAAACCGGGCGGTCTTCGGCATTTAAACCCATTGCATAAGCTTCATTATCGCCAAATAATTCTACCTGCTTATCCTTATCATATTCTTTTACAATTTTACTCAATTCTGAGCCAAAAAGATGATGTTTAGAATACGAAGGAAAGCTTAATGCAAAAATAATGAGAAAAAAAGCAAAAACAACACCGATAAAACCAAATACTACTTTTTTAGATATTGGATTATTCATAAACTCACCATTCCCTTCATAAAACTTATTTTCAGTAACTATTCTGTATCCTCGTGCCTCTCGACAAATATACACCGGCACTAGTTAATGCCCCACAAAATTTATTATAACATGCATGCTGCGCAATAGCTTATAGTTCAGAAATTATTAATAATTTTAATGAATGGTTTTGTTCCTTGAATAAAATGAGCTAATGGTAATATATATAGTGATACTGAAAAAACGGATAACTTCATACTATATCATATCAAATTACTCGCTATGTAATTATAAGAAGAGATGCGAATTGAATGTAAGTGATTCAGACAGAAATTAGATAGTAAAGCAATACTGAACAAAGTTGATACATTAGACGTAAAAGCTGCTTTCCATATATTAGAAGAGACTAAACAATCCAACGGTGCGGCGGTGAATAGGTAACAGCCTTTTCCAAACCACTGAAAGCCCAAAAATAACAAGCAAAAAAGGAGATACCTATTCCGATATCTCCCCCAAATACCTATCATATCAAAGCTTTTTTCCAAATGGTGTAAAAGTGGTGTAAATTAATGGAAATACAGGTTGCAAACCCCTGTATTTATAAGGAATCTCCTATCTTTCTCAGATTACACATTTGTAAGATTCAGAAAGCTCAGCGTAAATTTACACCCTTTCCCCAACTCACTATCTACCAATATATCCCCTTCATGAGCATCCACAATGGATTTAGCAAGAGGCAGTCCAAGACCCGCCCCCTGGGAATCCTTTGAAAAGCGGCTGCGGTAGAATCTTTTAAATATATGGTGGATATCGTCGGAATGGATGCCGCTCCCGTTGTCTTCTACGATGATCTGCTTCACTGCCGGGAGGTGCTTCCAGCATATATGAATCTCATCTCCGGCTTTTGTATGATCCAGTGCATTTTTCACAATATTGCTCACAGCCTCCAGGATCCAGTCACGGTCACACAGCAGTACCTGGTCAGTATTTCCGGACAGGGCCAGCAGCTTTTCTTCCCGGTTTGTGCGGGTTTCAAAACGCTGTTTAATTTCAGTCATTAATTCTGATATGTTTTCTGTCTTTTTGTTCATGATCACTGCGCCTGCATCCAATCTGGTAATTTTCAACAGATTCAGGATCAGCATTTCCATACGGTCCAGCTCCCTCTGAGTCTTAACCATAAAGCTTTTGACAGTGCTACTATCTTCGGGATTTTCCTGTATGATTTCAGTATACATATTGAGAGCTGCAAGGGGGGTCTTCAGCTGATGGGAAATATCGGATATGGTATCTTTTAAGAAATCTTTTGTGTTCCTCTGCCTGGCTGCCTGGGCTTCCAGCACGGTGGCCATACGGTTAACCGCATGATATAATTTTGAAAAACTGCCCTCTCTGTCATCTTCCAGCCTCGCTTTACTGTCACCATCGATGAAGGAATGAATGGTTTGAATGGAATGCTCAACCTCCGTCAGTTCTTTCCGAAAATACCCATACACAATGAACAATATGATGATCCCCGGCAGCAGCGTTGAGAATAGAATGACCAGCCGTGGTGTCTGGCGAGCCAGACCGCCGGCTGCGAACTGCCCCATGACAACGGCTGTAAATATAATGCCTGCTATCGCCATAATTACTTTTTTCATTTCTCTCTGACGTAATACAATCATGCCATTCACCTGACTTTCCACTGATACCCAACACCCCGTACCGTTAAGATTTTGGAAGGATGGTCTGGATTATCTTCTATTTTATTCCTCAGCCTCCGCACATAAACGGATAAGGTATTATCATCCACAAAGTTTCCTTTGTCATCCCAGAGCCGGTCCAATATCATTTGCCGGGAAAGAACAATATTGGGGTTCTGCATAAAAAGACTGAGCAGTTTATACTCATTACCGATCAGTTCCAGCGTTTCGCCATTGCAGATAACCTGGTTTTCCAGATATTTAATTGTAATTCCATTGGACTGGAGCACAGAGCCGCTGTCTTGTGTGCTCATGCCTGCACGTCTTAGGAGCGCTTTTATTCTGGATATTAATTCGTTCAGTTTAAAGGGTTTGGTGATATAATCGTCTCCCCCTATATCCAGGCCTTTGACAATATTGACTTCTTCATCAGAAGCAGTAAGGAAAATAACAGGAACGGATGAACGTTCCCGCACATAGGTACAGACCTGGAAGCCTAAGCCGTCGGGAAGGGTCAGATCCAGCAATATTAAATCATAAGATCCAGCTGCATACAGTGTGATTGCCTCTCTTACCGTTCTTGCAACCGTAACTTTGAAGTGATTCTTCTCCAGGGAATAGATCAGCCCGTCCAACAGGCTCAAATCATCTTCCACAAGCAATATATTAAATGTTTTCTCCATTTTAACTCTCCTGACATTTGGTTCATTTGGCAGCTGCCAAATATGATAAGCAGTATTCTAACATTATATATGCTGTCACGGATAACATCAATGAATTTTCTGCTCTCTGGTAATTTTTTCTATTTAGATAATTTTCTAAATAGAGTTGACATTTGCTCCCATTTGTAATAGAATCTATTTAGAAATATTTCTAAATAGCCAGGAGGTGATGAATTGGGATTTGCAGAAACATTTAAGGCACTTTCCGATCCGGTCAGACGTGATATTCTCGTTATGCTGAAAGAGGGGAAAATGTCTGCCGGAGAAATTGCTAAGAATTTTAAAATGACTGGTGCTACCGTTTCTTATCATTTATCACAGCTGAAAAAAGCGGGGCTTGTCTATGAAAGCAAGTATAAAAACTATATTTATTACGAGCTGAATGTATCCGTTTTTGAAGAAATAATGCTGTGGATATCACAATTTAATGGAGGTAATAAAAATGAATAACAGATTAGAGAAAAAAGATAAGATCATTATGTGGATCACATCCATCATTTGTATACTGCCAATAATTTTGTCTGCAGTAATTTATCAGGATTTGCCGGACCAGATTGCAGTCCATTGGAATAATGCCGGGACTGTGGACGGATATCTTCCTAAGTCCATTGCCGCAATAGGACTGCCGATCCTCTTTCTGGCAGTGAACCTGTATTCAAAAATACGTTTATTCGGTGATCCCAAAAGAGCCGCACATTCCGAAGCGCTGAAACTATTAAGCATATGGCTGATTCCTCTGCTGGCTCTTATCATCGTTCCGGCTACCCTGTTTATCAGCATGGGACTAAATATTCCCATCGCATTAATTTCACTGGTCACAGCCGGCGACCTTATGATTATCTGCGGCAATTATATTCCAAAGTGCAGACGCAATTACACTATGGGTCTGAAATTGCCCTGGACTTTACACAGTGATGACAACTGGAATAAAACACACCGTATGGCAGGAATCCTATGGATATTAGGCGGCGTCATTATAATTATTTCCGCATTTTTGCTCTCGAATAATCTGATTTATGGAGTGTCGCTTACTGTTACAGTTGCTATTGTTCTTGCTGTCGCCCCCGTGTTGTATTCTTTCATTTTATATAAGGGACATGATAAATAAAATACCACCTTTCACGGATGTAAACGGAGTCATTTAATTGGAATAACTCTGTTTACATCCTATAGCTTTATAACTTTTAATTTTATTCTGTCATCAGGCTTCGATTCCGATAATCCACGTAAAATCAGCGAATCCCCGCCGCCCTATATCAGATTTCTTTTTGTGCCAGCCGCACCAGCCCATCCCGAAAATGACCGATCATTTCCGTTAAGTCTGCCTCGTCACCTTCCGGCTCCATCCCCATCAGGTATAATAGCTGCTTTCCCACCATCCATGCCTCTTTTTTACTAATCATGCCCCAGATAAGCTGATCCAGCAGGTGGGCATAAAGAGAAGTATAGGTAACCATCTTATCATCCCTGCATAGTACATGCAGCCGATGTGTATACTCCGCCCTGCTTAATTTATCCGGTATATTCATGTTATCATAAAGCTCCCATATCATATCTTCCGTAATCCCGAACCGGTCCATCCGGCAGATGATATGGTGCTGGGATTCCTGATTCATACCGCTTTGTAAAAACAGCGCCTCCCTGACTGCATCCATCACCACTTTTCCAATATACTCTCCCAGCTTACAGTGCTTGCCGGCGTTGGTTAGGTGGGTTTCAGACTCAGCATTGCACACGATAATGGTTCCATCTGTCCCTGATCCTGTGGCTATTCCCATTGAATATCGGCTGGGCGCCAGCAGTTCCTGCAAAACAGCCGTTTTTGCCTCTGTACAGGTAACCAGCGCCCTGGCAATTGCATCCGTGGAAAGGTCGGCATCAATAAATAATATAATATTAATCGTTCCCGGTTTTACTTCATAAGAAACCCCGGACTTTTCATGCCACGTTGCAGGATCTCCCACCCGTCCACCATTTACACGGATACCCGCTGTCACAAACGCCGTAACCGTAAAGTCTTCAAATGTCATTGACTTGATGGAAAGATTCTCCATATTTGCTGCGGTATTCAATCCGGTAGCCTTTTTAGGGTCGATTCCCAGATCCTCTTTCGCTATAATATGCATATGCTCTTCATAGGTAGGTGCACGCAATGTGGATGCCATTCCGGCTCCCGGATTTCCGTCGTTGTTAAATACCGCGGTAAGGTCTGTTCGGTAACCGCCGTTGTTTGGTCCGGTACTCAATACCTTGCGTTTTCCTTTAAAACATATCACAACCGATTTTTTATAGCGGTATACATCATCTTGTGAGGAAAGTTTATATATTTTCATTCCATACCCCAATTCTCAATACATGTGGCTGCACCTTAGAACTTATTACATAATTGCTTTCTGACAGCTGTACAACACACTGTTTATATGTTTCTGCAGACCCGGCACATAATACTGTTTCATGGCAATTGGCAATACCTCCCGCAATGATAATTCCCAAATACGCTAATGTATCCAGATTCGGTATCTATCTCCACATTTTATTGAGTACGTCCTATAATTATGATAAATAATATGATTGGCCTGGAAAATCTTTCTTGCCCATGCATATAAATCATGCTATGCTAAGATGATTTATGATTTATATTTTTATTTTTCAACAGAAAATAGATAGAAATCTTTTTTTTACCAAAAAATACTTATTAATCTGATATTTTCCAGCAGGAGGTGCCATAATGAAGATTTATATTGTTGATTCTTTTGCCAATGAATTATTTAAAGGTAATCAGGCAGGAGTAGTAATATTAGAAGAAAAAGAAAGTTTTCCAAGTGACGAATTTATGACAAACCTGGCAGCAGAATTGAAACATTCGGAGACGGCCTTTGTCAAAAGAAAAAACCATGAATTGTTTGAGATAAAATATTTTACTCCGGCAGGGGAAGTGGATTTATGCGGACATGCCACGATTTCTTTATTTACTGTTTTGCGAGAGCAAAATGATATACAAACCGGAAACTATTGGGCTGATACCCTTGCCGGAAAATTAAAAATCTGCGTGAAAGATGACATGATATGGATGGATATCGGCAAAGCAGAACCACAATACATATTTAAACCAGAAGAATGGAGTGCTTTATATGATGCATTTGGTCTTCCGTTAGCATCCAAAGGAGATTCTTTACAGCCGAAAATTATGAAGGCCGGGCTACGTGACATCATACTGCCCGTTGAGAATATCGAGATATTAAATGGTGCAAAAATGGATTCCCAAAAAGTCCGTCTGCTCTCTAAAAAATATGACGTAATCGGAGTCCATATGTTCTGCATGAGTACGATTGAAGGAATAACCGCTCACTGCAGAAATTTTGCACCGTTGTATAGCATTGAAGAAGAAGCTGCTACAGGCACCTCAAACAGCGGCTTAACCTCTTACCTGAAACAGTATGACTTGATTACCGAAAATGTGGTCAATACTTTTATCCAGGGTGAATCCATGAATAAGAAATCCTATATTTATACCAGGATTAATAATGAACAAATCCAGGTTGGCGGCTATGCCCGGATCGCACTGGAATGTCAGTTTGCCTGACAATACCACGGATCATTCCAGTGCTTATGGGGGCTGGTAAAATTTTAAAGCATGGTTTCATCTTTTAATGCATCCACGATATCCGCCCTGCAAATTTTCCTGCCTGATATATAATACGCCACTCCAACTGTCACTATAATAAACATTGCCATTACGAAAAGAGGCATAACAGGCATAATTTTCAAAAAATCCCCGTATTTTAAATAAACAGAAAATATCACAAACAAAATGTTCAGGGGCAGACAGATAAGCAGCGGCTTCATACTGATAATCAGGGCTTCCATAAATAAAATTTTCTTTACTCCCCCAGGCGTAAGACCGATAGATATATACCGGGCAAATTCACGTTTGCGCTGATAGATACTTCCCAGTGTATTGGCAAATACGTTGGCTAATCCTATAAATGCCAGCATCCCGCACAAAATCCCCATTATAATATTCAATCCTTTTCTGGACATAGTATTATAAGCTTCTTCTGATTTACGGTTTTCCAGCGTATAATCATACCCGCCTTTATCTAAAATTGTCGTAAGCTTACGTTCAATTTGCTCAATTTCCTTATCTGAGTCAGCCAGGATCCGAAAATATCCCTCATTTTCCGCAAAGTTATCGGAAAATGTCTGATAGAATTCGGCTGACATTATCTGCAAAAGAGAAAAATAATGATATTCTTCTCGGAGATTTGGAACCTGGTCCGTATAGGTCCCTATTTTCATAGATAGGGTTTTCATTTCCTTTTTTGTTTGTAACTTGTTTCCTTTATTTGTGTCTTTATTTATGTCTTTATTTATGTCTTTATTTGTATCTTTATTTGTATCTATATTTGTATCTCTATATGATACTTTTTCCGGCAGCAGTTCCAGAATCCGCCCATTCGTTTCTTTTATAAAAGGCAGAAACTCTCTGTTACGGAAATCACTGTGAATGTTGTCCCAGATTCTGTTTACGGTAACAGCTCCGCTTTCCATGGCCTGCGTATTCCCGATTCCATTTTCTTTGCAGTATAACTGAAAACTTTTATCATCCAGTATCACAATGGGAACGGGTACCAGGTACTTTTCTCCATCTTTTATAATCCCCACATCCCCCAGTACATCAATACCCCCTATCGCATTCAGTTCAGCAGACAGCATTTTTTTATCTATCCAGGTATACGCTTGCGCCTTTCCATACGCTGCACAATCTGAGACTTTCGGAATATTTCTGATCTCATTTAGCAGGAGATTCTCCTGTTCTTCTGCACCTTTATCTGTGCTATTTAGCGTAATCATCAGATCCCAGGCATCCTTATACCTTTCAAAATAGGACTGCTGAGTACTCATATCAGACAGAGTCATAAAGTTTAAGAAAAAGCTGAACATCAATATGGACAGGGTAAGGGAGATACTGGCCGTGCGAAAAGCTTTTCTTCTGGTATACAGCGATTTTCTCGCCAGTTCGCCTTCTATCCCAAACAGTGCAGAAAGCAAACGATATTTTTTTACTTTCTTGACCGGGGGTTCTGCTCCTCCGCAAATGGCTTCCAAAGGCATTACTTTACTTAATTTCTTCGCTGCCCTTGCAGATGCCGCATAAACAGTCAGCACACATACTGCAAATGTAACCAGTAATACCAATGGATGATAACTGAACTTGGCATCTGTCCGGTTGTTTATATCTCCAATGACATTGGCAAATTTAATGAAACCACAGTCTATCGCGATTCCCAAAGCAATACCGGATAATATTGGCAGCAGGCTTAAGGCAAACGATTCCTGCATCAATGCAGTACGTATCTGTTTTGGTGTCGCACCCACACTCTGCAGGATGCCAAGCTGATGCAATCTGGAATTCATGGTAATTCCAAATGCATTATAAATAATCATTGCCAGAGAAAAACAGGTAACGATCATAACAAATATGTAAAAAGTCATCAGTAATGGCGGATCCTTTTTTTCCTCTGGTGAATATATATAATATTGGGTGAGAAGCATATTGTTGTATTGCAAATCAATATCCTCCCCCTCATCCATTTCCATCTGCTTTGCAAGTTCCGGTAATTCCTGATAAACATTTTTGGGATTTTTTAAATATATTTCTGCGTAGGCTTCCCCCTTTATATCCTGATGGAAAACTACTTTGTCTACATTGGGACTATTTTCTATTGTATTTATTTCCGCTGATGTTAGATTCCCTATAATTTTTCCATGCCATGCCCCGTCCTTAGCCACAAGGCGGTCAATGTTATCCGTCCACATATTATAGAAGATTGCACAGATTGCCGATATAAACACGGAGGAGATCAGGACAGCTACCATAATGGAAATGCTTGCCGCCCTGTTATTTTTAATATAATTCTTAGAGTATACTTTCCACATTTCTTCGTCCCCCTGATTTATCGCAAGCTTTCCACCGGTTCATCTGACAGGATTTTTCCATCCCCGATTGTTATAATGCGGTCTGCCTCAAGTGCCACTTCCCGGTCATGTGTAATGATTAGTATCGTCTGATCAAAGTTACGGTTGGAAAATTTTAATAATTCCATAATCTCTTCTGAATTCTTTTGATCCAGATTACCGGTTGGTTCATCAGCCAGCAAAATAGCAGGGCGATACAATAAAGAACGGGCAATCGCCACTCTCTGCTGCTGTCCGCCGGATAACTTTCCCGGTAAAAATTTCATTTTGTCTTCAAGCCCAAGCGCCTCAACAATCTGATGAAAATAATTCATATCCGGTTTTTTCTTGTCCAGAAGTATGGGCAGCAGAATATTTTTCTCCACTGTCAGCGTAGGAATCAGATTAAAAAACTGATAAATAAGCCCCACTTTTGTTCTTCTAAGAACTGCTGCCTTTGCCGCATCCAATGAACTTATATCATCCCCATCTATCTGAATCTTTCCTTTCGTAGGCCGGTCAACTGCACCGATCAGATGCAGCAGAGTGGATTTGCCGGATCCTGACGAACCAACCACTGCAACAAATTCTCCTTTTTCTACGGTTAAATTAACATCTTTCAGCGCTGTAACCTGATTACTGTCCGAGCCATAAATTTTCGTCACTCCAACACATTTCACTATATCCATTTATCAAACCTCCTGTTACGAACTGCTTGATCATCGCAAGTTCCTTAGTTTACCACCTTATCCGTCCTAACTTTACCATCACAGATTTCAATCAAATGCCCAGCCTGTAAGGCGATACTTTCATCATGGGTAATCACAATAAGCGTTTGTTTATAATACTTATTAGAGTATTTCAGCAGTTCTACTATTTCCTGTCGGGTTACGCTGTCCAGATTTCCGGTTGGTTCATCTGCCAGAAGAAATGCAGGGGCATGGATCAGGGCACGTCCAATGGCTGCCTTTTGCTGCTGGCCCCCTGATAACTGCCGGGGCATTTGCTTTGCCGCTTTACTCAGCCCCAGAATTTCCAGAAGACCAGATAAATGTTCTTGGTTTACCCTGCGTCCATCCAGCTGCAGAGGCAGTGTAATATTTTGTTCAACATTAAGAGTCGGGATCAGGTTATAAAACTGATAGACCAGACCAATCTGGCGCCGTCGGTAGATTGCCATTTCCCCAACCGTTTTCAAAAAGATATCTCTTCCATCCACGAAGATACTGCCCGATGTAGGTGTATCCACTCCCCCAAGTAAATGAAGCAATGTAGATTTCCCGGAACCGGACGGTCCGGTTATCGCCACAAATTCTCCTTTCTCTACCCGAAATGAAACGTCTCGCAACGCATGAACCTGATTATTTCCACTGCCATATATTTTGTTTAAATTTTCCACCCTTAAAATTTCCATGCTGCACCTCTTCCTGTGATTATTATAGCAAAAATAAGTGACTGTGCCGTGACTCTAAGATTACAAAACCGTCATATTCAACTGCCTTTCATTATACAATACCTCCGGGTTACAGGCAAAAAAAGAAGGCTTTAAACAGCCCCCTTATAAAAACAGATATGAAATTCCGCTCCGCCATTTTTCTTATTCTGAACATTAACCGTCCCATTCTGCCTGCTGATAATCATTTGTGTCAATGCAAGACCAATTCCAATACTCCCCTTTCCTGCTCCTTTTCCTTTATAAAACCGTTCAAAAAGATGGGGCAGATCTTCCGGCGCAATCCCTCCTCCGCTGTCAGAAATTACGATCTGAGTATATATGGGATTTTCCTCCGCTGATATATGCAGACTTCCGCCAAAAGGAGTATATTCCATACAGTTTTTTATGATATTGCCTACTGCCTCCACACTCCACAAGAAATCCCCCCTGTAACTGATCTCATCCGGGATATCCAAAACTATTTTCTGTTCCTTTAACTCCAGCGGAATCTCCAGCGGTTCCATTGCCTTTTTCATCAGTTCCCCAACGTGAACAGATTCCAAATGAAAATGAACAGTACCGGATTCCAGCTGGGAAATCTTCAATAGTGAAGCAATCAGCCAATCAACACGGGATAACAGGCTGTTCACTTCCTGCACCATCCGCATCCGTTCTTCCGGCAAAATGCCTTCCCGCTGAAGGCGTGGTGTAATCATACGAATGGATGTAAGAGGTGTTCGAAGCTGATGTGAGATATCCGCAATAGAGTTACTGAGATAAACCTTGTCTTTTTCCAGCATCTCCGCCTGTTCTCTTAATCTTATGGTCATCTTAACGATCTCAGTGCTTAAAATCGCCAGTTCGCCTTCCTGATCCTTCATAAAATTCATTGTATAATCCCCATGAAGTATCTGGTCCAGCCCCTCATTCATGACTGCGATTTTTTGATACCTCCTGCGGGTAAAAAAATAACAGGCAATACCGCCGGTTACACAGATGATTCCGGTGTAAACACCGCCAGGAACAGATATCGCCAAACCTCCAAGAACAGCCAGAACGGTGAATATGGCGTATCGGATAAAATAACTTTTCACTTCCGGATTTCTCAGTAACTTCATTTCCATACTCCTTGCTGCTTATCTAAAATTTAGCTGAAATGCTGATGCCTCCACTCAAATTTAGCTGCAGTCCAAATATCCCTTTTCAAATTTGGCTGCCCTACAAGGTCTGCTCAGTCTCCAATTTTGTAGCCCTGTCCTCTGATCGTCCTGATGATCACAGGTTTTGCCGGATCATCCTCCACCTTTTCCCGCAGCCGCTTGATATAAACCGTAAGCGTATTGTCATTTACAAAATCTCCGGCTATATCCCAGATCTCTTCCAACAGCCGGTTTCTCGTCAGAACCTCTCCCTGATGGCTCAAAAAAACAAGTAAAAGCCTGTACTCTAAAGCAGAAAGGCTGATTTCCTTCCCCTCCTTCGAGACATATGCTTTTACTGTATCCACGCTTAAGTTTGAAATCCGAAACACGGACTGTGACTTCCCGCTGCGCCGCAGTACATTTTTAACCCGTGATATTAATTCCAGGGGCCGGAATGGTTTCGCAATATAATCATCCGCACCCTGGTCAAATCCCGTGACCACACTTGCTTCATCCCCCAATGCAGTCAAAATAATTACAGGCAGTTCCCATTCCTGCTTTATGTATCTGCAAATAGAATAGCCACTTCCATCCGGCAGCATCAAGTCTAATAAGACCAAATCAAACTGCTCCCGTTCCAGGACTTCCATAGCGTCTCTTCTAGTTCTGACAGAAACAGGGAGAAATCTTTCTTCTTTTAATAGTTCTGAGAGGTGTTTTATAATATCCTCATCGTCTTCAATTAGTAGTATCCTGATCATGTATACCTCATTTCCATAAATAGATGACATTAACTGCAGACCTGCAGCCTGTACTTTTGTCCTGCCCCAGCCCCTCCATCAAACATTCCTGGTAATCCGAACCTTACGTACCTTCCCCTTTATTGGTTTCTCCTGAAGAACTTCCAGAACCGCTTTTCCTTTCCCATTTAAAATCTCTACATAAGTCAAGCTGTCCCGTACATCAATAATTCCAATATCTTCCGCAGTTATTCCCTGGATATTGCAGATTGCTCCTACCACATCCACTGCACGCATTTTTGATTTCTTTCCGCCTCCAACAGACAGCCTTGTAATTGATTTATTCAAAGCAGCACCTTTTTTCGGTTTCAGTACCACCTTTTTTTTAAGATATGCCCAAAATCTTTTCTCATCTTCAGCATTGCGTTCCGGCAGTTCTGCTATGGGCAATTTCTCGCCTGTATACGTCTCTACCATCTGTTTCATTTTCTGATCAGATTCACTGACCAGACTGATGGCGGTTCCTTCTTTTCCGTTTCTTCCGGTTCTGCCCACACGATGTACGTAGGTCTCCCTTCCCGTAGGAAAATCATAATTGATTACATGGGTTATGTTCTCAAAATCAACTCCTCTTGCCGCAACGTCCGTAGCAATAAGATAATGAAAACGCCCTTCCCGGAATCCATCAATCATCCTCAACCGCTCTCTCTGCTCCAGTTCTCCATGTATCATTCCACATGGAATCCTGTCCCTTCCCAGTTTGTGGCAGAGTACATTTACCATTTCCCGGGTTCCACAAAAGATCATGCAGTCTGCCGGGTTTTCTTTCATCAATATCCGAAGCAGTGCCTGATATTTTTCTTCCTGATCCACTTCGTATACGGTCTGCCGGATGCCGGCAACGGTTTCTGTTTCTGATTCCAGGATTATGGATACAGCATTATTCATGTAACCTTCGATCAGCTGCTTGACTCCTTCATCTAAGGTTGCAGAAAACAAAAGGATCTGTCTTCCCCTGGGAAGCATGGAAATAATTTCTTTTACCTCATCCAAAAATCCCATATCCAGCATTAAATCCGCCTCATCTATAACCAAATATTGAATCCTGTCCAGTTTTAAGGTTTCTCTGCGTACATGATCCATGACCCGCCCTGGCGTACCCGTAACAATATGTGATTTTTGTTTTAACGTCTGTATTTGTTTATCAATGGGAAATCCACCGAAAACCGCCGGAACCTTCAATCGTTTTTTTCTGCCGATATGAAAGATCTCCATTCCAACCTGTACCGCCAATTCTCTGGTTGGCTCCAAAACCAGTGCCTGGGGTAAATTCTCATCCCAGGTTACTTTCTGGCATAAAGGTATTGCAAATGCTGCTGTTTTCCCTGTTCCTGTCTGGGATTTTGCAACGATATCCTTTCCCTGTAATGCGATGGGAATTACTTCTTTTTGTATTTCTGTTGGTTTGAGATATCCAAGTCCGGTAAGTGCCTCAAGAATATCACCGGACAGATTATATTCTTCAAATAGATTGTTTTCTGTTATCATTGGGTTTCACCTTATCTTTCATTTTTTTATACTCACTCTTGCACTTCTCTACTGGTTGAAAATTCTAAATAACTGCCGCAATTCCTTGAATCTACTTGCAACTCCTTGCAATTCTTTCATCTGGCATTACCAGCCATATTTCTTCATTATCCTTGACACCCCTGAATCACCAATGTTATACTTGCCCTAAAAAGAATCAGGAGGATGGATAACTTATGCTTAATCCGATCGTTATGACTGCATAGCAAAGGCTGATGCAGTGAAGAGAATCACAAAAATCTCATTATAATAGCCTTTGCTATTCCTATTTCATTATAAAATAAATTAGGAGTGCATGATGAGCTATATAAAAGCAACACATATCTTACCGCCGGAATTAGTGGAGCAAATCCAGGAGTATATCGACGGTGAATGTATTTATATTCCAAGAATGTCAGGCAAAAAAAGAGCCTGGGGTGAAAAAACATATATCCGGGAAGAATTGGATTCAAGAAACCTGCAAATTTATCAGGATTTTCAATCTGGAACTGAGCAGGATGTTCTGGCACAGAAATATTTTCTTTCGCTGAAAAGTATTCAGCGGATCATCCGGCAGTACCGTAAAAACAAATTACCGGAATAACAGATAACTGTATTTTACAATATTGCGATGGGAATTTTTCCTGTCGCTTTTTTATTCTGTTGTCATCACTCATCAAATTGATTTTGCTCAACCTGTTTGCAAAGATGATATAATGCAGATATGCTTCGCATCCGTGCTCTGTTCAGTGCCGTGAGATAATGTTCTATACCAGCGACAATGGATGAAATACGATTATAATCATCAAATTCAAATTTATAGATTTCTTTTCGCATTTGCTCAATTGTGTACTTTTCCTCCCGGGCAGCCATAGACAGCTTGAGCGCATGTATCATTAATATTTCATCAATATGCCGCTGGGTAAACATCCGATAATTATTTTCCATACACCGATTAGCCGATATCAGCCCAATTTTGTCCCAATATCTTATTGTAGAAGACGCGATTCCCGTAGCTTTGCTCACATCATCTATTGAAAACTCTTTAGATTGGTCACCATTTTGCTTCTGTAAAAATCTCTGTTTGATCTGTTCGCAGGTACATTTATCCTGTTGAATTACCGTCAGGGCTTTATTTACCTTCCAAAAAGCCTCATCAATCCGATCTGACATCACCAGTTTCAAAATTCCTGCGATCTCCGAAATATGAAATCCATGCAGCATTTCCCGAATACAGATAAAATATGCCAGATGAACCTCTGTATAAATTCTGTAACCATTTGGCGAACGAAGGACTTTCGGAATCATTCCCAGATCTTCATATTTTCTAAGTGTGGAAGTACTTACTTTCAATCTTCTGGCTATATCTGCAGGCCGCATTAACATTTCTTCTCAGTCCTCCCTTTTCAAACATTCTAACATAGGTGTAAGCTTCTTACAATCATTAAAGTACTTATGACACAAATTCTTCCTTTATTGCTTTCATGTTGTATAATTAAGGTAACAAGAAAAAGTGATAGGAGGAATTTATGCACAGTATCAAAATTGAAAACGCAAATGAAGGTAATCTGAAAAATGTTTCCCTGGAAATCCCCAAAAACAAGCTTGTGGTATTTACAGGTGTATCCGGTTCCGGAAAGTCTACTTTGCTCATTGATGTTCTATTTAATGAATGTCAGCGCCAGTACCTGGAAGCCCTGTCTCTGCAAGGTATACACAAACCCAAAGTAGATCGTATACGTGGCGTTTCCCCCGCCATTGTGATTTCCCAGACAGATACTAATAAAAATCCCCGCTCCACGGTAGGTACTGTTTCCAACATTTACACAGACTTACGGATGATATATGAAAAGCTTGGGACCAGAACCTGCCCCCATTGCGGGAAAATAATTATGGCAGCAGACTGCAAAGAAGAAACAGAAAAAATAGGGAACGATTTCTATGTTTACATGTATTGCTGTGAATGCGGTAAACGTATGGATAAAATTACCCGCACACATTTCTCGTTTAACACAAAAGAGGGTGCCTGCCCGGTATGTGAAGGTCTGGGAAAAATTCATACCATCCGCAGAGATCAGGCAGTAAATGAGCAGCTTTCTCTGGAAGATGGCGCGGTAACTTACTGGGAAAAAAAATATGGAGAATACCAGATTTCTGTACTATATGCCGCATTTAAACATTATGGTATCCCAGTTCCTGCAAATACTCCTGTGCAGCAGTTTAGTAAAATGCAAAAAGCGATTTTTTATGATGGTATAGACAGTGAGCTTGTAAAAAAAGCTTTTCCGAACCTTACCCCTCCTAAAACAGTAGCACTGGGTAAGTATGAAGGTGCCTTACCTATATTATGGCGCAGATTCACGGAAAAAAACGGAGATGTAAAGCAGTTCGCCCCCTATTTTACCACTGTAGAATGTCCGGAGTGCAAAGGAGAACGTCTTGCCGAATCGGGCAGAAACGTAACCGTAAATGGAATGCGGCTGCCACAGCTGTCTCTATTTTCATTAGAAGAACTGTTTCAGTGGATTCAGGAACTTGGAGATGTCGTTACCGGGCAGCAGGAAAACTTTGTAGAGGCATATCTGCTGGACATCCGGACAAAGCTCAGCCGTTTTATCAATGTTGGACTTGGCTATCTGTCACTTGACCGCCAGACTGTAACCCTATCAGGAGGCGAATTGCAAAGATTACGGCTTGCGGCAGTCCTAGACTCCGATCTTTCCGGCGTAATTTATATTCTGGATGAACCAACCATAGGCCTTCATCCCAAAGATACCGCCGGCCTTATAAAAATACTTCAAAAATTGCGTGATCAGGATAATACCGTTCTGGTAATTGAACATGATGTGGATACGATGAAAAAAGCAGACTATATCATAGATATTGGTCCCGGCTCCGGAAATTATGGGGGCAGGATTGTTGCAGCAGGAACATTTGATGAATTAAAAAAACTGGAAAACTCAGTGACCGGCAGCTATCTCAAGAATCCCCCCGCTGGAAAAGCATCTTTCAGAAAACCGATGAAAGAAGCTATTCAGATCAGAAATGCTGATAAATACAATTTACAAAATATCGATGTGGATATTCCTTTGAAATGTCTGACAGCTATAACCGGACCTTCCGGTTCGGGAAAATCAACTTTGATATTTGAGGTGCTTACAAAAGGACTTGCACACGATAAGACAAATCAGGTGTCAGGACTTGAGCAGTTTGATAGCCTGGTTGAAATTGACCAGGCGGCAATCACAAAGATGAAGCGTTCCAATGTGGCAACTTATTCCGAAGTTTATTCGGAAATCAGAACGTTATTTTCAAAAACAGATGCTGCAAAAAAAGCTGGATTCACTGCAAAACACTTCTCCTTTAACACGCCCGGCGGCAGGTGTGAAAATTGTGAAGGACTGGGTTATGTGGACAGCAATATGTTGTTTTTTTCTGATATTCAGGTGGTATGCCCTGTCTGCAATGGGAATCAGTTCCATTACAATGTATTGAATGTTAAATACAAAGGCCTGTCCATAAAAGATGTTTTGAATCTCTCTGTGGAAGAAGCAGCCAATTTCTTTTTAGGTCATACCAAGATCACAAAAATCCTGAATCTGCTTCTGGATGTGGGTCTGGGATATCTGGAGCTTGGACAAACCCTGACCACCTTATCCGGCGGGGAAGGACAGCGTCTTAAGCTCGCAAAGGAACTGATCGGATGCAGCGCAGGCAAGCATAATCTTTATCTGCTGGATGAACCTACAACCGGTTTGCATCCAAAAGACGTGGAACATTTTCTCGTTCTGCTGAATCGTATGGTGGACGCTGGAAATACCGTGGTAGTGGTAGAACATAATACCCAGATTGTCAGAAACTGCGATTGGGTCATTGATCTTGGACCGGAGGGCGGGACAAAGGGAGGTAAAATAATATTTACCGGGACACCGATAGAAATGAAAGAGAAAAGTGTGAGTATAACGGGGAAATATTTGTAGACTGTTTAGGTAGTTTTAGAATATGAATTGGGGTTTTGCTGAGGAAGGGACGCTTTGCAGATGGAGGTAGTGTGCAGAAAGATGAGCGTGTGAAACTGGCATGGACTCCGTCAGCTGGCCGCAAAACTGGTTTTCTCAGCATGGCGAGACCCCTGGGTTGTGGCTGGCTGTTCTTTATTGAATGCAGATCAGTTGCTTTACGCCAATCGCGTTCAGCATGCCCCCCCCCTAAGCAGAGCTGCATGATTATAATTTTTCCTCAAGATATTCCTCAAATGTAAGATCGTGCTTTTTAATGTAAGCAGCTGCTTCCTTACCTACATAACGATAATGCCAGGACTCATAATCAATCCCGGTAATATCTGTTTTGTCTTTTGGATAGCGGAGAATAAAGCCGTATTTATAGCAGTTTTCCTGAAGCCATTGGGTCTCGGGTGTACTTTCCTGGCTGTCATCCAGAAGTTGATTGCTGAGCGCCACGATATCCACCGCCAAACCGGTTTCATGCTCGCTGTAACCTGCCGGCATTACCGTTCTGGTAGCCTGTTCATAGGCTTCCTCTTCTGTCATTCCATTATTAGTCAGTTTCTTAATATCCTGATCCAGAATTTCCTGCTGGCGCTGGGAACTGCGGTAGGCAGAAGCAATACAGAACCGAAGTCCCTCACTGGTCCCATCCTCCAGCATTTTTTGCAGATCCTCACTGATAATTTCCGCAACCACCTTGTCGCTGTTGTCCAGTGTCTTCATTTTGATATTATAATCCTTGCTCAACGGATGATCTTTGTTCACCAGTACGAGAAGATCCGATTGTTCACTGTTAATCTTTTCTGTTTTCTTTTTATCTGACTTTTTATCTGGCTTTTTATCTGCTTCATCATCTGCCATTTCTCTGCTCTCAACAGGCAGATTTTCCAGTCTCTTGTATTTTTGATTTGTGCTGTCCGATATCTCATTCTTTTGAGCCCGGTTTTCCTGCTCAAACTCAACATATAACGAATCTGATGATTTCACGCTTACCTGTTTCATACCCACAGGACTTAAAACCTTTGCCGTTTCATTCCTGGGAATGCTGTCATTACTTTTAAATCCAACTACTCCGGTCATAAGCGCCAGTGACAGAACCGATACCCCTAATACTTTTTTTACCAGCCGTTTTTCCCTAAAATGGATGATCGGCTTTTTCTTTTGTCTACTCATCGTAAATATAATCTCCTGTAAATTCTGACAGGCTGTCTGCCGTCAGATCAAACCGCTATTCATAGTTGCACAATTCAACTAGTGCCGCTCCGGATCCCTAAGGTAAACAAATTTCATTTCCCCTGAAACTCCATGACGCAAGACAACGCCCAGCTCAACTTCCAGCCCATGTTCTTAATAGAAAATATAAATCAATGTCTGTTCTTCTTATAATAGTATAACGCATTTATATTTATCAAACAACATGTAATTTTATAATTTACCCTACCGATAAATTATGATATTTCTCCATTATAGGCTTAATTACTCCATTTATGCTTAACGTCTATCCTGGAAAAGATTATCAATACCCCCGCACCCCCAGTATATGCAAATACCTTACCCGATCATAGACATAAGTATCCAGGGGTCTTAAGTATGCGTCAAATGTATGTGCCGCCACAAAAATATTCTGGTCTGTCACTTTTACAATGACAGGACTGTGATAAAAGAAACCGTCGGATGTTCCCAGCTGTAAGATGTCTCCCGGCACTGCCTCATCTGCTTTCACTTCTTCTGCATAAGGGCCCACCCCTTTATTTTTTGTGAGAAAATTATAGAGGTATTGTACTCCTGTCCAGGAAGGAGTACGGTTGCTGCTGCTGTAATAATACCATCCATATAATTTCGTAGGATTCATGACCTGGCTGCCTGCATAAATGCATTGGGACGCAAAGTTTGTACAATCTCCACCCAGCTTCTCAAAATCGAGGTAGGCAGGATTTCTCCCAAAAGCCCACTTTTTTGCATAGTCTAAAACTTTATTTCTCTGATATTCTAACTCTCTCATAATTGGCATCACCTATATCGCCGGCAGGCCTGCGATTTAGAGCGAAATTTAAAATTGCGCTCAAGAGCGTGTTTTATATAATTTATGTCTGCTGACTGAAATGGTGACTGGAAAAATCCGTATCACAAAGCATACTAAGTATACGCCTCTGATACGGATTTCCCATTTATACCTGAATTTTAAATCTGATATCCTTTTGCCGGAGAAAGCTTACCATAAACTTTCTGGTTATTAACTATCCGGTAACTTCTTACTTTAAAGTAATATTTTTTATTCTTTTTAAGCCCTTTTTTGGTGTATGATACCGTCTTGCCTTTTGCAATAGTTTTTATTTTTTTGTAACCACTGCTTTTTTTACCAGACATCCAAACTTCATATCCACTTACCTTGCTCTGCTTTTTCCAGGTGACTGTAACTTTTGAGGATTTACCTGTTAGTTTAGTAATTACTGCGGTATTGGGCTTCGTTGCGGTTTTCAGGACTGCTCCGTCCGCATATACTTTTTTGCCGTCAATTATTTTATAAGCCTGCACTTTGAATTTGTAAATGTATCCGGGTGATAATCTGGAACCGCTTTTGCCTTTCAGGCGGCTGACTTTGTAAGTATTTTTAGTGCCTTTTACATCTGCCGCTGTTACATATTTTTTCTTGCTGCTGTCATAACGCAGGATTTTATAGCCGTCTGCTTTTGCTGATTTGTTCCATTTCAGTTCTATACTGTTTGCGGTGCGGCTCTTTACTTTTAAGGAAGATACCTTTGCCGGTTTTACGGTAATGGTACACTGTGCTGACTGGCTGCTTCCATCCTGTGCCGTTACTTTTATTACAGCCTTTCCAGCTGATTTTGCTGTTACTTTTCCTGTATTTCCATCTACTGCAGCAATTTGGGAATCACTGGAGGAGTAAACAACCTTTTTATTTGACGCATTTTCCGGGTAAATGCCTGTGGACAACTGAACTGTTTTTCCTATATCCAGCGTCTTAGCACTGATATTTAATGTGACTTTGCTTACGGGAACTGCTCTCTCCGTTACTTTTACGGTAAAAGAAGCTGTCATTCCCTGGTAAGATAAGGTAATGGTCTGGGTTCCCGGCTTTGTTTTATCATAACCGCTTATGGTGTAACCGGTAATCCTGCCTGTTGTGCCGTCTGCATAGGCCGCACTTACCTCAAGTCCGGTTAAATCCAGATCTTCTCCGGCTGTATAAGACGTTTTTACCGGGTTTTTAGTAATTGTAATTGCATTGAGTTCTTTCCGGGTAAATCCGATGGTAACAGGGCCTTCCAGTCCGGTGTCCACCAGTGCATCATTATAGCGGTTATATTTTCTGGGAGTAACCGTAATCTGGATTTTATTTTCCCCTGTTTTTAACAAATGGGAAATATCCAGGGTATAGGGAGCATAAAGTACGTTTCCGGCTTCTTTGCCATTGACGGTTACCTTTGCCGCTGTATATACATTGCCAAGGTCCAGCACTGCTTTTTTGCCGCTTAGATCCCCATTCAAGGTGTACGTTGCCTGATATACGCCGTCATCCGAAACTTTCTGCAGTTCACCCCCCTGGAATTGGGGATCATTCCATTTTCCCAGAACTTCGCCGGTATAAGTCACCGTTTTCGAATCACCATTTTCCTGTCCAATATTATCAGCGGTTACCGTAAGTTTTTCTACAGAAACTTCTTCTGTATAATCTGCTGCTGCAGTGTCTAAGGTATCCGGGATTCCTTTGCTTAACACCTCCTGGTCAAATTCTGCACCTGCAGGTTCACACAGCAGTACGACCGCCATGCTTCTGGTGGAAGACAGTGTATCTGTGCCGGCTTTCATCGTCATTGTAATGGTATGATCTGCATTTTCCTGTGCCTCATATATGTTTCCGTTATTTAAATCCATCCAGTAGTAATTCTGATAATCCCCATTGATCAAAAGGGTAACTTCATTCTGGTTTTCTCCAATATTTCTGATATATACCAGTTCACCGCCATCTTCTAAAGTACGCCTGTTAAATCTCAAGCTTGTATTTGTGGCATAGGACACTTTCGGAGCGGAGACGTTAGCCAGAACAGCTGCCAGCTCCTCTATGGAATTAGCCAGGACACCGGTCTGGTTCTCCAGCATGGCTGCGGCTGTGTCGGCTACTTTCTGATCCTCAGCCGCATAGTTGCCATCGGCATATCCCGGCTGTGCATTTGGCATATTGCCATAAAATATAATATCTGCTCCGGCTTCAGCCAGTTCCGAGAGTTTCATCATGGTATCCACAGGCAGCTTGGAGGTCTCTACTATAATGGCATCGTAAGCCATATTTCCGCCATTTACCAGGATCTTTCCGTCCGTATATTGGGTATCTGCTGAAACGATGCTGTCATCATTTACTGCATCCCAGGTGTATCCGTTATAGTTCATAGCTTTTACCGCATCTGTTTCTGAGAGGCTCCCGTTAAATGGCATATACAGAGCTACGTCTTTGCTGGCTTTACCCTGCTGCATCAGGTAATTGGCGCGGGATGCATAAGCATTCATCTGGCTGAAATAAGGAGACAGGGTATTGCTCTGGGTAACGTTGATACCTGTAGTCGGCATAGGCGACCAACCCTCTTCTCCGTACTGGTCAGATCCGGTACCATAGCGGTAATTAAATCCATGATAGAAAAAGTTGTTCACACCGCTGGTTGCCATGATGTCATAACCCACTTTTACCTGTTCCAGTGTGTTTTTAAAAGGCGTGCAGCCAAGTGTGTACTGCTCACAGGTAACCAGATTTCTGCCATACAGATGTGCACCGGAGGCAACTCTTATTAAAGAAAATTCGTTTGCCTGCTCCGCTTCCGGTATATCCACATATTTTGCTGCGCCAATGGTATCGATTGGAGGATTATAAGCTTCCTGGCGGTACAAAAGCCCATAGCTGTTAGCAGAAGATTCAAAAGCAGCCAGGCCTTCCTGGAACTTCTGATTTACCAGCGTATTATAGTCATATGTAATCCTGCTTTTTTCATTGGCATCAAGGGAATACGTTAAGAAACTGTCCTTAGTGCCAAGTCCCATATAGAAAGGAGCGGCACTGTACTGCTTGTATACAGTCGGCAGATATTTTGTAAAATCATATCCCAGTCCGTTCGTAATGCTGTCTTTTGCCAGGGTGTACAGGTCTTTCGTGTAATACATATCCGAATAAAATTCATAGCTGTCATTAAATACGGCTCTGATATTCTGATGGTTCTGAAGGATCTGATTTAAATTTCCCTCACCCAGCCATTCGTTGATGTAGTCCGTAACTTTGGCACTGTCCATATGATCAACCACAAACCAGTCATTGGCACAGTCGATTGCCTTTCCGCCAGAAGGAAGATAGTAAAGTGCAATCACTTCATAATTTTTTTCTGTATCAATTTTATCCAGAATTTCCTGGCTGAGCACCACTTGCCCGTCCTGAATCATTTCATCTTCGGCATCGATAAAGTAACTGTTATCCATATTCAGTTCCAGCTGGTTGCTGTAAGTCTTTGTAACGGTTTCTCCACTGGAATCTTTTGTCTGAAATTCATTATATGCTGGCGTAGGTCCCATAAATGAAGTACCGGGAACAAATTCCATGCCCTGATTCCCCGTAAGTTCCCCAATCAGTACACCCTGAAGTTCCACCAGGCTTTCATCTAAAGTCCCTTTTGGATTATTCTCGGTATAGAACAGACTTTGTTCCAATTCCGGAAGGTCAATTGCATTTGCAGATTTCTCCTGGGAAAGCGCCCCATTTCCCTTTTCCTGAAGTTCCTGTCCGCTGATTGTGACCCTTCCAAGTGCCATATTTCCCATGGAATCTTCCAATGTGACGTTCTGGCTGTTGGCATTCCATCCGGAGCCCATATTCAGATCTACCACAATATCTTTTTCTTCTGCCATGGTAATTGCTTTATCCAGCAGTTCATAGAACTGCGGCGTATAGATGGACTTGATCTGGTCTTCATCTTTGTTTACCGCCTCAACTTTACCAAAAGGATTTATTTCCACATAACCAAATCCATTGGCAACCAGATAGTCGATCTCTGTCTGGAGTTCCGTTTCATCCACGGCTCCTCCAGGCCACCACCAGCGCACGCCCGGTCTGTAATCCATTCCCGGCTGCTTAAATTCCTCACTGCTGATTGCACTTCCTGATGCTGCTTTTACATTTAATACTTCCAGTCCAGGCACAGACCACAGTCCTGCTGCCATGGATGCCGCCAGTAAAGCGGCTATTACCTTTTTTCTTTTTTTCATTTTCAGCCCTCCTGATTCTTCTTTGGTACTCGGAGCAGCTATTTAGTATGCTCCGGTAACATTATCCATATTTTAGCACTTTTATTTTTTCATTCATTGTATATATCTCTCTTTTTCATTGTATTTTTATGACTTTTTGCTATTTACTCTTCCATCTTTTCCGTTTTTGCTGTACAATAATACTCATATAAGGAAAATATGATTTAAAAAGTTTATGATGATTCGTCATTTCAACCTCAAAAGAAAGGTTTCGTCGTAAATTATGGAAAATCCTGTATTAAGTATCATACAAACGATCGAAGAGAAATTAATGGAATTTAACCCTTTGGAAATTGTGTGCCGGGATATGTACCGGATGAAGCACGGGTTAGATCATTGCTCCCAACCGGAGCGGAGACGGCGAATAGAAAAGTACCGTGAGCTTTTCCCTGAGATTTCCAGCGGAACAGAACAAATATCACATGTACTTACAGAAGAGATGTTTCAAATGGAATCCAGTATCGTGGTAATCAAACACTGCCGCTTCCTGCCTCCCCGCCTTCATACCCATGCTTTCTTTGAATTATTTTACATTGCGAAAGGAGAATGCATCCACACCTGCCATTCCCATGATTACCACCTGAAGGAAGGAGATTTCTGCTTATGGGAATATAATTCTCCACACAAGATTTGTTCCTACTCGGATGATTTTATCGGAATTAATGTTTTAATACGGCAGAATTCATTTGATTCTATTTTTTTTGAATTATTATCGGAACAGAGTATTCTGTCTAATTATTTTAAGAGTATTTTGTATGGTAATACTGACCATCCGATGATTATTTTCAGAACCGGCAGCGATGTTCTGATCCGGTATTACATATACCGGATTTACGATGAGTTCCGTGAGAAGGAGCCTTACCACCAGAATATGATCAGCAATTATCTGAATACCGTACTGATTATTCTTCTGCGGGAACATATCCGCAATGTAATTACAGCACAAAAACCTTCCTGTGATCAGCGGCTGCTGGGCATTCTGGAATACATACAGAAGAATTACAATACGGTTACTTTTTCAGACGTCTGCCGCCACTTTAATTATTCCTCTTCGTATTTAAGCCGTTTAATCAAAAAATCCTTCGGACTGTCCTTTTCTCAGATCGTTCAGCATAAGCGTATGGAAAAAGCGAGCTGGCTTCTAAAAGAAACGGATATGACAGTTTCTGAAATTGCAGCGGAAATCAACTGTTCGGATGCCAGCCATTTTTGCCGGATCTTTGCAAAGGAATACCACATGCCGCCTGTGAAATTCAGAGAAATGCAGACTGAACCGCTGCAGCAATCCAGTAACGTGATATAGAAAAGGTTCACTTTCTTAAAATAATATGGGGAAACGAAAAGCCCTGACAGTTTTGCAGATTCTGTTCTGCATCTAAACTGTCAGGGTTTTATTTGTATATTTTTGAATATTAACATGAAATTTTTGGGATTATTCCTATCTGCTTTTCAAAAGTATTGCCACCGCTTTAAAGTTTTCTGCGGGCCGGTAATACAACGTCTGTTCTTTCAGCGTAACTTCTACCGGTGTATCCGAATATAAGTCAGCAAGCTCCCACCCACTGCTATCCGGCAGCGGGATCTGAATCATCTCCGGCAATTCACCTGAAAATGTATGCAAAACCACATAGGCATCATGCTCTTCTCCCATGCGGACCAGTCCCTGCCATCCCTCCGGATTGCGCACGCTGTTGATATCCGGTCCAAAGCGGAAGGATTTTCCATACTTAATGATTCCGGCAATTTTTTTATAAAATGCGATTCCGGCATCTATCAGCCCCCATTGCTGAGTATTTAATTCCGTCACATCACCGGAAATGCACATCCTGCCCAGAAACGTATTGGCAATGGAATAAGCGATCCTTTTTAAGGAATCTTCTTTGCGGATCACAGCCCAGATCTGGCTCTGTCTCGGTAAAATGCAGCGGTGGAGATTGGCTGCTATAATGGGGATCTCCACACATTCATGCGCATCCGAGAATGATGCCATACTGGTTGCCTGCATAAAGCCCGGCTCCAGACGGTGTCCTCCCGAAGCACAGTTTTCCAGCACAATCCCGGGAACTTCTTCCTTTACTTTCTCCAGGAATTTCATGGTTGCTTCTATTTTCTGGCGCAGTGCTTCTCCCAGGGATTCCGCTCCGTCGCAACCGATTCCAATCGTATCATTATAATCTATCTTCATATATGTAAAGCCGTATTTTTTCAAAGTGCCGATTACCCGGTCTGTGAGATAAGCCTCTACCCAGGGATCCTGCATATCCCAGAATCTTCTCATATCTGTGGTCAGCACTTTTCCATCCCGTTTCAGTAAATGTTCCGTCATCTGATATGCCTTGGATGCACGGCCCGTATTTTCAATTTCAAACCAGATTCCAGGCTCTAAACCTGCTGCTTTAATTGCTTCTACCGTCTTCGCCAGCCCCTCCGGGAACAGGTCTTTCGATACCTCATAATCTCCCATGCTGATATCCCAGGGCACTCCTTCTTCTTTATACCATCCGCAGTCAATTACAAAATAGGTAAATCCTTTTCCCCGGACTGCTTCCAAAATGCTGCTGATATTCTTGTGGGACGGACATCCCCAGGTGGTACAATATTCATTGAATACGATTGGCAGCTCCTGTTCTGTCTCCGGAGCCTGATCTGCGCCTTCCTCTCCTGACTTGGTAAGCCGGTATGAAATGTCATCTATATCCCTGCATTTTCCAACACTTAAAATCGCCTGTGGTGTCTGAAAGCCGGCACCTGGTTCTACCTTTTTCATCCAGTGCCCAAACTCCCGGTCCGCCAGTCCGCCGCTCATTGCAATTCCTTCATCTTTTCTGTATATTTCCATCTGCCAGGATGCCCCATGGGCAATCTGTGCGCCCCAGAAAATATGGTTTTTCTGATCCTCCAGAACCAGATATGGAAAAAACTTATTCACAGGCATAGATCCGGCCTGGCCAAACCGTTCACAGCGTACCGCATGATCCGCCCATGCCGGCTCTAACTCCAGACGTTCAATGGGCATGGATTCCAGGCGGCCTTCCTGACTCCATCGGCTGCGCAGCCTGTGGACTATAATCTGATCGTGGCAGTCACCTTCCACATACGGAGAAATTCCTCCCAGGGAAAAGCTTTCGAACATCTCCAGTTGTGCAGCATCGCTGCTGTTATTTTCAAATTCGCAAAAGCTTCGGCAAAAAAGGTCACCATTCGTCCATGTAAGAAAATGGCGGACAACATACCCCCGCTCATCCTTCAGGCTGGTTATGATTGTCTGCTTTTTTCCTTCCTGCAAAATATCCTGTTTCCAAAACTTCAGCAGCTGTACCGTCTGGGAATTGCGCAGGGTACTTCCCTGTGAATAAGCGCCTCCATAGGCATCTCCCGCTATCTTGATCTGAACCAGAGAGTCCGGTTCCTGTTTTTTCGAAATATCCGCGGGTGCCGGTTCACATGCAGGAAGCAGTATGAGTCCAACCTTTTCTTTTTTCTGATCTGTTACATATCTGGCTGTCATATCACCAAATAAATATTCTTCTAAAATCTGAATCATATTCATACTCCTTTATATTTTCATTCGACTTTGAAATCTTTTAAGCAACCGGCAGTTTATAAATTTTAAACGCATTTAGCCTTTCACTGCTCCAACTGTCATTCCTTTTATAAAATACTTCTGCAGGCAGATAAACAATATGGCTATGGGAAGAACGGAGATCACAATCGCCGCCATGGCAGTGGTATAATCACTGGACTGTGCAGAAAACAGAGACTGTATGGCTACCGTCAGCGTTTTTAACTGTTTTTTGCTCACATACAGGCTTGCCAGCAGATAATCATTCCAGATCTGGAACGACTGCATGATCACCAGCGTAGCCATAGCCGGTTTCAGCAGCGGCAGTACGATTTTATAATATGTTTTAAATACGGAGCAGCCGTCAATGCGTGCGGATTCTTCCAGTTCTACCGGAACAGTTGACATGAAACTGTTCATCAGAAAGACCCCGAAGGAAACTCCAGTGGCTATATACATAAATATAATTCCGATTCTGGTATTCGTCAAATGCATATTGAAGCCAATAATGTAAATTGGTAAAAACAATGCCTGGTATGGAATCAGGATTCCAATTATAAAGTAGATATAGCAGAATTTAAAAAATTTGTGATTGCATCTGGCAATTGCCCAGGCAGTTGTCCCACACAGCAGTGCCAATATTAATACACTGATTGCGGTATAGAGAAACGTATTGCCAAAAGTAGTTACCAGATTCAATTTTTTAAATGCCTGTACATAGTTGTCCAGACTGAAACTTTCAGGAAGTGCAATGGGACTGCTTAGATAAAGCTCCTTTTTTGTTTTAAAGGAATAATTCAAAATCATGAATATCGGTGCCATAAAAGCAATTGCGCACAGACTCATTACGATCTGAATGAGAAAGGTGCTTTTTGTATATGGCTGGGAAGGTGTATCTTCTTTTTCTTTTTTTCTTCCAAACATTATGCCTGCACCTCCTTTTTCTTTAATCCTTTCACCTGTATCAGCGCTACCAGAAATAATACCAGGACTAGCGTGACGGACATTGCTGATCCATAACCGTACTGACGCCCGTTAATTGCCGTTGTGTAAGTCTGATAAATAATGGATGTAGATGCCCTTCCGGGACCTCCCTTTGTAGATGAAACCAGTAAATCATACACTTTTAAGGAACCTGTCGTGATACCTACCACACAGATCGTAATTGCAGGTGCCAGCATTGGAATTGTTACATTAAAAAATCTTTTTATGGCGCCTGCTCCATCCACTTTGGCTGCTTCATAAAGTTCTGACGGGATTGACTGCAGCCCAGCCAGATAAATTAACATCCAATAACCGATCCACTGCCAGTTATTCGCAATTAAAAGTCCTGACAATACTGTCTTGCCATCTCCAAACAACATAAAGTTGATGTTGGTTCCCAAGGCATCATTAATTGCCGGAAGTACATTAGAGTACATTTTCAGCCATACAAAACCTACGATGACCGCACTGATCAGACAAGGCACAAAGAATGCAGTACGGTAAATTTTCTGGCCTTTTATCCCACTGTCCAGCGCTACTGCAAATAAAAGTGCAACGATATTCTGGATAACGGTATTGCCGATGGTAAATAAAATAGTAAACCACCATGCAGATCTGAAATCAGAATCCTGAAACAGATCCATATAATTTTTTAATCCCACAAATGGCTTTACCGCAGACATACCGTCCCAGCTGGTGAGCGAATACCGAAATGCCATTAACATGGGAATAATAAGCCCGATTGTAAAAATAATAAAACCTGGCAGAACCAGTATCAAATATTGGCGGAACAGTTTTTTATCCATGCCCTTTTTTTTCAATTTTGTCATTTTTATACCTCCTGCGTACCGCAGACAAGTCTGCGGTACTGCATTAATTAAGTAGTTTGAAAGTTCCTTTCAAACTTGATGCCATGAATACCACAAGCTGGCTTGGAGTACTAATTTGCTGAGCTGGCATCTACCCTTGCATCGGATGCTTTCAGGCAGTCTTCAAAAGTCTCATCACCCTGAAGCCATGCTGCGATATCTTTTGCATTTTCTTCCTGGAATCCGCCCCATACCAGCTGGTTATTTCCAAGGGTTACGTCTACGATCATTCCATCAGCTGCATATTTATCAATATCTTCCTGGCTTGGATTTGTAAATGTTGGGGATACATCTTTTAACATGGATGCCGTCTTGGTATAGTCATAGATTTCCACTGCAAGCTCCTGGTCAGATGTAAGCACATCCAATACACAGTTGATTGCATTCTGGTTTTCGCTTTTAGCACTTGTCATAACTGTGATGTTTGGTTCGAATATTAATTTGGAATCACCGGTCTGATTCGGGAACGGGAAAATACCAAAGTCAAAGTTCTCATCGATATCCAGGAAATTCTGAATGGACCAGGAACCGGATACTTTCATTGCTGCTTCCCCTAATACCATCTTTGCGTCACAATCCGTCTGTTCCATTGAGAATGTATTTTCAAAAGTATTATCAAATATTAACTTGTTGTTCTGATATGCTGCCTGCATTTCTGTGCTGTCACTGAAGGTTACTTCTTTGGCTCTGAATTTGTCTCCCCACTCAGGATCTTTGTTGAACACATCATTCATTGCAAACTGCATAGTTACATTTCCGATAGACCAGGTGTCAACCATATGGCTTGCAAATGGAGTGATATTTTTAGCTTTACAGTCATCAATGATTTTCTGCAGGTCATCCATGGTTTTGGGAACCTCCCAGCCATTGTCTTTGAACATGGTCTTGTTATAATAAACGCCCTGATACAGTGCATTGTATACCATTCCGTATGTCTTGCCATCGATAGTTACATTTTCTCTGGCTGCATCCAGCCCTCTGTCCAGGTAAGTGCTGTCGATTTCGCCGAGCACTCCCTGGGGTGCATAAGTGGCAACATCCTGAGCCTTGCCAATCATAATATCCGGCAGTCCTGACTGCATGTACTGCTGCATTTTCGGCTGGAAATCATTTCCCCAGTCCACACATTCCCATTCCAGTTTTACATTGGGATATTTTTCTGCTAAAGCTTCATCGATCATATCTTCAATACCCGCATCTGTGGTAGACTGCCCTGCTAATACGGATAAGGTTACTTCTTCTTCGGGATTGACTGCTGCTGCACTGCCCTCTGCTTTCGCCTGGGTTTCCCCTTCTGTCTGAGCGTCTGTCTTTTCTTCCGTCACGGCTTCTGACTTTGCTTCTGTTTTGGCTTCTGTTTTCGCTTCTGTCTGACTCTCTGTCTTTGCCTCACTTTTTGCTTCTGTTTCTTTCGCTCCGCCTCCGCAGCCTGCCAGCATGCCGGCCGTCATAGATGTAATTAACATAAAACTGATCACTGTTTTCTTCTTCATTTTAAATTCCTCCTTAGGACTTGTCTTTGTTATGTCTAAATTATACTGATTTTTATAGGTTGGGAGGTAGGACAAATCGGAAAAAATAAGTTGTACATTTTTGAAAATTTCTTCTGGAAAATTCTGATAAATAAAAGGAGCCATTCTTGGCTTTATCCGGATATGGGTTCTGATTGTAATTGGAATCAATCGCCGTTTTTTTAGGCTGATAAGTTGTACATGGGAAATACATATGCTATACTGGAGCATATTCTTCATCTTTACAGAAAGAGTATTCATCTGAACAGCTGCCAATTCAGAAAACACCTTGAAGCTTTTAAAGTATTTACCGGGTCATATGGCGGCGAAAATATAAAAGGAGGACGAAGATTAAATGAATGAAAATATTTTAATCGTTGATGATGAAAAAGAAATTGCGGATTTAATTGAAGTCTGTCTAAAAAATGACGGTTATACCGTACATAAATTTTACAATGGCATAGATGCTTTAAAATGTATAGAATCCACAAGGCTTGATTTGGCAATTTTAGATATTATGCTTCCTGATATCAGCGGACTTCATCTTTGCCAGAAAATCAGGGAAAACCATTACTTTCCTATTATTATGCTGACAGCAAAAGTTGATGATTCCGATAAGATTATGGGGCTGACCATTGGGGCTGACGATTACATTACGAAGCCGTTTAACCCCTTAGAAGTAATCGCCAGAGTCAAAACCCAGTTAAGAAGGTATGTGCGGTATAACAGCCTATGCGGACAGGTACAGTCCCCGGCAAATGAATACGATATCAAGGGGCTGCTGATCAATAAAGAAAACCACAAATGCATTTTATACGAAAAAGAAATTGCTTTGACACCCATTGAATTCTCTGTTCTGTGGTATCTCTGTGAACATCAGGGCAAAGTGATCTCTTCTGAAGAACTATTTGAAGCAGTCTGGGGCGAAAAATTTATAGACAACAATAACACCGTTATGGCTCACATTGGGAGACTGCGCGAGAAGCTATTAGAACCTGCTAAAAATCCGAAATTTATCAAAACCGTATGGGGAGTTGGATATACTATTGAAAAATAAATTATTTAAAGACAATGACGATTACAGTCAATTAAAAAATAAGATATATGTAAAAACCTTAGTTATGCTGTTTTCTGCACTGATCATAATCTTTATCTCTTATGAATTAATCTTTCGGGGATATTTCGCAAACTGGATGGTAGGCATTTTTCAAAATATCATGCACCTGGAATATGAGACAGCCTATAACCTCTATCAGCAGACATTTCGAAATTATCTGGAAATCTTCCTATTAATTGCAATTATCGTTTTCTTTTTGATATTCTTTCGGTTATATCTGAACTGGTTTACGAAGTATTTCACAGAGATAAACTATGGGATTGATTCTTTAATAAAAGAAGATACCGATAATATCGTGTTATGTCCGGAATTATCCGCTACTGAAAAAAAGATTAATACCATCAAGCACACATTAGAAAAGCAAAGGCTGGATACCCAGCTTGCAGAACAAAGGAAAAATGACCTTGTCGTATATCTGGCACACGACCTGAAAACACCGCTCACATCCGTAATTGGTTACCTTACCCTGCTTCGGGATGAAAATCAGATATCGGAAGAATTACGGGACAAGTATTTGTCAATCTCTCTGGATAAAGCGGAACGTCTGGAAGAACTAATTAATGAATTCTTTGAAATCACCAGATTTAACCTTTCGAATATTACACTTGATTACAGCAGAGTAAATCTGACCCGTATGCTGGAGCAGCTGGTATATGAATTCAAACCCATCCTGACTGAAAAGAATCTGGTCTGTTCTCTGGATGCACCGTCTAATCTGAAGATCAAATGTGACGCAAATAAAATGCTGCGCGTGTTTGACAATCTGCTGCGCAACGCCGTTAATTACAGTTTTAATAATACGGAAATAAACATTTATGTACAGCAAAAAGATCCGTATATCACATTGACCGTTACTAACCACGGCAACACCATTCCGGAAGAAAAACTCGAAAAAATCTTCCAACAATTCTACAGGCTCGATACTGCCCGCAGTTCCAACAGCGGCGGAGCAGGACTTGGACTCGCTATTGCCAAAGAAATTGTAGCATTGCATCATGGTACTATATCCGCACAGAGTGCAAATGAATTGACCAGCATAAAAGTTACAATACCGGCTCATCATGAGTTTGAATGATCTATGAGATCCGTAAAAACGAAATCGGCACTGCAATCACTCCTCCGTAGGAATTTTGTAAGAATTTCAATAGAAAAAAAGAGAAAATCCTTTATCGAAAACAGATAAAGAGCACTCTTGTTCCTGATACAATTATTGTGTCAGAGCGAGAGTGCTTTTTCTAATAAATCTTATACAAACGAGGAGAAAAATATGAATCATAATATGAACAAAAAAACGATTGGTATTCTATTTGGCGGCAATTCAACAGAGTATGATGTATCATTACAATCCGCTTTTTCTGTATTGGAGAATTTAAATCACGAAAAATACAATCCAATCCCTATTGGTATATCAAGAGACGGGAACTGGTATCACTATCTCGGTAACTATGAAAATGTTAAGAACAACAACTGGATCCGTGACAAAGATAATCTGGTACCTGTGGTAGTATCACAAAACCGCATTTCACACGGAATCCTAAAAATTACCGGGAATAAACTGCTTCTTATTCCGTTGGATCTGGTGTTCCCGGTATTACATGGAAAAAATGGTGAAGACGGCACATTACAGGGTTTGTTTGAATTAGCAGGGATTCCGGTTGTGGGCTGTAATACTCTTTCATCAGCCCTATGTATGGATAAGAACAGGGCACACAAACTGGTACAGGCAGCCGGAATCAGCGTTCCAAAATCAGTTCTTATAAAATCATTTGAAAAAGGAACTGCTGTGGAGCTGTCAAAGAATCTGACATATCCCTTGTTTGTAAAGCCTGTCCGCTCAGGTTCCTCTATTGGCATTACGCAAATCTATCGTGAAAGAGAACTGATGCCTGCAGTTGAACTGGCATTTAAACACGATAATGAAATCGTAATTGAAGAGACCATACAAGGATTTGAAGTGGGCTGTGCAATCCTGGGAACTGAGGAACTGATTACTGGCAGAGTGGACGAAATCGAATTATCGGTTGGATTTTTTGATTTTACCGAAAAATATACCTTTCAGTCATCTCAGATACATATGCCAGCCAGAATTGATCCTTCCTGTGAGAAAAGAATACAGGATACAGCTAAGACTATCTATCACACACTTGGCTGCACCGATTTTGCCAGAGTGGATATGTTCCTTACTCCATCCGGAGAAATTGTATTTAACGAAGTGAACACCATTCCTGGATTTACATCTCACAGCCGGTATCCGAATATGATGAAAGGTATCGGTATGTCCTTTGATATCATTCTGGACAAACTGATTGGGTTTCACTGCAAATGATAAAACAAGTTACCATAAATGAAACTAACATCTATCGCGGAAATCTGCTTCTGGTCAATGCAGACTATCCTTTGAAGACTTCTGATAAACAGGAACTCATATCGGCAGATGACAGCTTTCCCGGTATTCTGCTAAAGCGGGAAGCAGCAAATGTGCTCCGGCAGATTTTCAAAAATATAGGCAAAGGGGATGAAATTATTCCGGTAAGCGGATACCGTTCATCAAAAGAACAGACTGCCATATACAAAAACACCTTAAGAGAAAGTGGCGAAACCTTTACCCGGAAATTTGTTGCTCTCCCGGATCACAGTGAACATCAGACAGGTCTTGCCATTGACCTGGGTCTGAAAAAGGATGAAATAGATTTCAAAATAGATTTCATTTGTCCGGAGTTTCCCTATGAAGGCATTAGCAATAAGTTTCGCAAGGCCGCACCCCACTATGGTTTTATAGAACGTTATCAGCAAAAGAAAGAAAAAATCACAGGAATCGCTCATGAACCATGGCATTTTCGGTATGTAGGATATCCCCATTCTGCAATTATAAGTAAAAAAGAGCTGTCTCTTGAAGAATATATAGAATTTATCAAAGGATTCGGTTATCAGGATCAACATTTTCAAGTTCGTTATCAAAATAAAACCGTAGAAATATTCTATGTGCCTGTTGAAATGGAAAAACAGGTTACAATCTGCATACCTGATCAGACATTTTATCAGATATCAGGAAATAATACGGATGGAGTGATTGTAACTCTTTGGAGAAATGATAATGAATAGGAACAAATCCTGTACCGGGATTGATTATTTTCGCTTTGCAGCGGCATTTCTGGTGATCGCTATACATATATCCCCATTATCCTCCTACAGCGGGAGAGGAGATTTTATACTGACCCGCATTGCTGCACGCATCGCCGTTCCATTTTTTCTAATGACTTCTGGCTTTTTCCTGATTACAAGATACAATTATAATTCTGATAAGCTGATAACCTTTATAAAAAAGACCTTGAAGATATACCTTCTATCAATATTGATATATTTACCTGTCAATCTTTATATGGGTTACTTTCAAATGAGCAATCTCTTGCCCAACATGATAAAAGACTTTATATTTGACGGTACAATGTACCACTTGTGGTATCTTCCGGCCTCGATTATCGGGGCAGTAATATCCTGGTTTGCCATAAAAAAACTGGGATATGAAAAAGCCTTTACTATCACTTTCATCCTCTATATAACAGGAGCATTTGGTGACAGCTATTATGGACTTTCTAAAAACATACCATTTTTAAAAGGGTTGTATGATGATCTATTTCAAATATCTGACTATACACGCAATGGGATTTTTTATGCTCCTGTATTTTTTGTACTGGGGGGTATGGCAGCGCATCAATCCGGTAAATCCATTCAGATTTCACTAAAAGGGTGCGTCACCGGATTTGTGGTATCATTTATAACTATGATTGCCGAAGGGCTGGTGCTCCACCATTTCAAATTACAGCGCCATGACAGCATGTATATTACACTGCTGCCATGTATGTATTTTTTATTTACGGCATTGACGTTTTTTAAAGGACATAGATCCATATTGCTGAGAAATACGGCGCTGATTATTTATATCATTCACCCCATGATGATCCTGGCAGTTCGAAGCTTCGCGAAAATGTTCGGCATGGAGAAGCTGCTCATAGCGAATAGCCTGCTCCATTATATTTCAGTCTGTATAGCGACTTTAGTATTCTCTGCCCCTTTCATAGTTGTATTTAGAAATATATCAAAGAAGAACAGGAAGCTTAACAAGAACGAGAAAGAACGGTCCTGGATCGAAATTAGTTATCATAATTTAAAGCATAATGTACAGCTATTAAAAAAAAATATGCCTGATGGCTGCGAGCTGATGGCTGTTGTAAAAGCAAATGCCTATGGACATGGATCTTTTGAAATCACCACATATCTGAATGGGATTGGCGTTCGGGCATTTGCTGTTGCCACAATTGATGAGGGGATTCAATTACGCAGTTATGGCATTTCCGGTGAAATACTCATCCTGGGTTATACAAATCCAGCCAGGGCAAGGGAGCTGCATAAATACAATCTTTCCCAAACGGTTATTGATTTGGATTATGGGGAAGAGTTAAACAGACAAAAGACCTCCGTAAAGGTTCATATTAAAATTGACACAGGAATGCACCGGCTCGGCTTAGATGCCGGGAATACAAATGGCGTTTTTCAGATATCTCGATTAAAATATTTAAACATACGCGGAATATACACCCATTTATGCGTTTCTGACAGCCTGAAAACAGCGGATATAAGTTTTACGAAAAAGCAGGTCAGCAGTTTCTCTCAGCTTCTCCAAACACTGGAGCAGAAAGGCATGAGCCTTCCAAAAATACACATACAGAGCAGCTATGGACTTTTGAACTATCCGGAGCTTAAATGTAATTATGTAAGAGCCGGAATCGCCCTATATGGTGTTACCAGCTCTCCCAATGATAAAACCAGGCTGCAGCTGGATTTACGTCCCGTACTGTCTCTAAAGTCACGGATTATTCTTCTGCGTCAGATAAAAAAAGGAGATACCGCCGGCTATGGAAGGGCCTTCACGGCAGACAGAGACAGTTTCATTGCGGTCCTTCCCATGGGCTACGCGGACGGTTTCCCCAGAAATCTGTCCGGCAATCAGGGGAACGTGACCATTCATGGATACCCGGCTCCCATTATAGGAAGGATCTGCATGGATCAGCTCCTTGTTGATGTAACTGATATTCCTGAAGTGTCCGTTGGGGATATTGCAACGCTAATAGACAATCACAGTGGATTATCTGCACCGGAAGTCGCAGATCATTCAGGCAGCATTTCCAATGAGCTGCTCAGCAGGATGGGCGGCAGACTGAAGATAGCAGCTAAATACAAAACCTCTTAATCAGCAAAGTCCCAGTTAGAACAACTGATGAAACACTTCCCAATCTGTGCTAAGATATAATATAAACTAATAGTAGAGTTGGCAGAAATATACATTTTTTGTTAACTCTACCACTGGTAGGTGTTAATTGGCAGCTAAAGTATTTAAAATTGGACTTAGAGCGTATTAGAAAAATGCTCTAATGCCGCCGGGCGGCACTAGTAAAGCAGAGAGAAGGAGGGTATGAAAATTGGACCAGGAAAAAATAGGTCAATTCATTTCCAAATGCCGTAAAAATAAAAATATTACACAAATGCAATTATCAGAAAAACTGGGTATTACTGACAAGGCAATATCAAAATGGGAACGGGGTAAATCTATGCCTGACCCCTCTTTATTTATGCCCCTTTGCAGTTTGTTAGATATCACCTTAAATGAATTACTTCTGGGTGAATACATACCAGATGATAAAATAAAGGAAAAATCTAATCAACTGCTTATGGAGGTCATAACAAATTGGATTGGTAAAGATCATTTAGAATTTGAAAATCAAAATCTGAAAGCTCCTTGCATATTAAGGCTGAAAAATGTCAGAAAGATTTATAAAACAGCAAGTTCATCTACTACTGCTGTAAATAACATTAGTTTTAATGTTTCAAAAGGACGATTTGTCGGCATTATGGGGGCATCCGGTTCCGGAAAGTCGACCCTATTAAATATCATCGCAACCGTCGACAAAGCAACTGCCGGAATTATTGAACTCAACGGACAAAACATAGCTGAAATCTCGGACAAAGAATTAGCTCATTTTCGCAGAAATCATTTAGGCTTCGTTTTTCAAGAGTATAATTTATTGGAGACTTTAACAATTTACGAAAACATAGCACTTGCCTTAACAATTAAAGAAGAAGCAAAGGAAAAAATCAAGGACACTATTTTAAGTGTTGCTAAAACATTGGATATTATAGAAATTTTACAAAAATATCCCTATGAAGTATCCGGTGGTCAGCGGCAGCGATGTGCCTGTGCCAGGGCAATAGCCATTAATCCGAGCTTAATTTTAGCCGATGAGCCAACTGGTGCATTAGATTCCCATTCTACCAGACAGCTGTTGGAAACATTTCTGTTAATGCGGAAAGAATATGGTGCAACTATTTTAATGGCTACACATGATGCACTATCCGCCAGTTACTGCGACGAAATAATGTTTTTACAAGATGGCATGATAAAGGTAAAACTAGAACGGGGGCAGAAAACAAAGCAATCTTTTTTTACTGATATTTTAGATACGATTGCTCAAATTGAGGAGGCAGAGAATTATGTATTTTAAATTAGCCTTGAGAAATGCGAAACGCTCTCTTTTTGACTATCTGCTATTTATAACCACAACAGTGCTCCTTCTTTTGTTTATGTTTATATCCAATTATATTGCTCTTATTGCTGATGTAGAAGCGGGGTTTCAGAGCATGTCTTTACCATTGTTGATTTCAATTATTTTAATCATTCTAATCTCTTATATTCATAAATTCATGTTAAAACAACGCGCAAAAGAGTTTGCCAATTATATCCTTTTAGGAATGGAAAAAAAGAAACTGGTAAATATGTTTTTATGTGAATTTTGTATCATTGGATTTTTGTGTTTTATAGTCTGCAGTCTTTTAAGCTTTATGATTTGTTATATCATATCTGAAGTTTTATTATCAGCAGGCAGCGGCGGGCTTAATTTATCAATTTATTTTCAGTGCTTTGGATACACTTTCGCATATTTCTGTGTCATAGAGCTGTTCTCAATGTATCGTATAAAAAGAAGAATCTGCGAGCTTGAGATTTCTGAGTTAATGGTTGAAAAAAAACGAAACCAACATTTGGGAGGGAGAAGGCCGTGTCGGGTATGGGGTATTATTTTTTTAATTAATATGCTGATACTCTTGTTGATCTTCAGTGGATTCGTGTTCTTATCGAACGATATTATTATGGCGATTATGTCATTTGCTTTCCTTCCAATTATTTTGGCAGTTTTTTCGTTCTATCAATGGATCTATCATTATTTATCTTTTGTGAGACAAAAACAACCAATAAGTTTATTTCATAAAGAGAGACTTTATATGATTGCAAAAATGACTTGTGGTGCAAATACAAATTCCACTTTAAATGGGATATATTGTATGTGCTTATTTTTATCTTCTATGTCATTCGTGTTCGGCACATTTATGTTTCAATCAAAATTTTATCTTTTTGATGAAAATAATCAGCTTTGGATGGGTTTTCTGCAAATAATTATCAGCATGATATTTATCGTGATATATTTTTCTATCTTATCCTTGCAGCAGATCATTGCGATTCAACTTCAGGTGAGAGAATTTAGAATATTACATTATTTAGGAAAAAGTAAAGAGCAGCTAAAAAGAATAATTATAAAACAAATATTAGTCAATTTATTTTTTCCTACCGGTATGTGTTTTGTTATATTGGGGATAAGCGTGCCTTTTATAAACTATAAACTCAATCATATACTACCTTGGGAATTGAATAATTTTTGTATAAAAACGATTGGAATTTTTTTCTTGTGCTTTACAGTCTTATATCTTTTGTATTTTATTATTGTGTATATTTTGAGTAAGAATATTGCTGAAATACCAACAGATGAAAATTAATTTTTATAATTTTTAGGAGCGGACAGGAAACGAAGAAAAACCACAGAATATATATCATTCACTCATTGGTGAAGAAATATATTCTGCGGTTCTTACTACTCTTAAATAACTTGTACGTTTCTTATCACGTGATATCAAAGTTCTTTAATCTGGTAATATACTTACCTCTTATTTCAATTTCATGCTCTTCACAGCCGACCAGCTGCCATTCACCTTTTTCCCTTTTACCATTCGGTATCCACGCATTCTTACATAGTATGTCTTACCTTTTTTCAGATTTTTGCTGGTATATCTGGTGTTGTTCTTATTTACCGTTACCGTTTGATATCCCGATCCTTTTTTTGTGGAATACGCAATCTGGTAGCCGTCAGCTCCGCTGACTTTTTTCCAGGATATGCGCAGGCTGGTGGAGGATGCTTTCTTCAGAGTTAATGCAGGGGCTGCCACTTTGGTTTTCACACTTACAATATTGGAATATTGGGAGTATAATGTCTTGCTCTCTGCTTTTTTATAAGCTTTTACCTTATAATAGTAGGTGCGGTTAAATACACGTTTTTTGTCTTTAACCGTTAATACTGACCCTGTAGTTATGGTTTTTATTTTGTTATATTTGCCTTTTTTAGATGTGGAACGGTAAATTACATAGCCATCTGCATCATTTACTTGATTCCATTTCACCTGGATGCTGTTATATCCGGCAGACTGCGCTTTAACCTTTGGTGCCTGTGGTGCCTTTACCGGAGTCGTTACTGGCGGTACGGATTTTTCCTGAATAAACAAGTCGGCTTTTGCCGTGAAGCCCTGATATACAATGGTCAGCGTAATTGTTCCGCCTTTCTGGGAATTAAAACCGGTCACCGTATAGTCAGATACCGTTTTTGTGGAACCATCACTGTAAAGGGCAGTTACCCATAGTGAGGACTTGTCAAATGCTTCACCAGCAATATAGATTGTTTTATTGACCCAGGCTGTAATATTTCTTAATTCAGGATCCGGCACAGGAGCAACGGTGACTTCTACGGTAAATGACGCTGTTTTACCCATATAGGTTACTTTGATTTCTTTCGTTCCGGCAGTGCCAAAATCATATCCACTTAAGGTGTACTCCTCCTGAGTGAGTACTTTTTTATTCCCTTTTGTGTCTTCTGCAGTGACAATAAGTCCCGAAGGATCAAATCCATCTCCTACATAATAAGACATACGATCCGGCGTTTTGGTTATTTCAATACCTGCAATTGCCACAAGTTTTTTCGATGCATTTTGAAGACGGCTCTGTACTGCTTCCACACTCTCCTGACGCACCTGGTCTCTTTCCAGGATAAATGCTGCATTTTCGCAGGCAATCAAAAACTCGTTCCAATCCACATCGGATGTGATACCCTGTCCTGTCTCCTCTGCATAATTCTTATATTGATCATATAAATTTTTCAATTCATCCTTATGGACTGCTTTTTCTAATTTTTCAGCTGCTAATTCTAAATCGTAGAGTGCATCATACATATCTGACATGGTGATATCTTCAGAACCAATGATTCCCTCAGCATATTCATAAGCTTTTGCAAATTCTGCCCAGGTATCCTGAGTATAAACATTTTCTTCAAGATCCTTGTATTTATTCACTACATCCTGCAATTTGGTAAAATCAACCTGATTCATAATATTGATGTAACTGATCACGGGTCCCCATACTGCATTTGCTGCACAGGATGTCTGGATTACCAGCTGCCCATTTTCATCCGGGGATGCCTTTGCCTTAATTACATAAGGATTGTTGGAATCGTTGGAAGCCGTAAATCCGTCTTCTATTACTTCATCATTAAATGTCAGTTTCATCGTTCTGGGGTTCCCTGCATTTGTCCAGGATCCGGGCACATAATACCCTAATTCCACATCATATGTCACTCCTGCATCCAGGTCAAACTGATAAGCCACTCCTATATCGTCCACTTTCTGATCCTTCGCATAACGGAATGATTTGGATTTAGGAGATGCATCGGTTGCATTATCATTTTCACAGGGCCATGTTTTTGCGCCTGTCAGCCAATTGGGATAACGGTCATTATACACATAGGTATCCACTACGCCCCAGCTATAACCGCTTGCGGGATCTTCCCCATAGAACTGGTCAGTTACCGTATTTCTGGCACCAAAGCTGTCTCCCGGACTGACGGTAGCCGGATCCACGTCTCCTGCATTTACGGAATATACATACTCCACCTGTTTCTTCTGCGCCGAATAATCTTTCACTTCGTAATATGCTTCTACTTCCATATCCTGCTGCACATCCAGGATTCGTACAATACCTCCATCTGACGTTAACTGATCCATGATACTTACGCCGCCTGCAAATGCTTCTGTAAGGGAGCATCCCTGATCCGCTGCAAATGTCAGTAAAACAGCTTCCCCTTTTTCCACATTGGTTTTGTCAGCCTTCACCTTCCCTCCATCTGTGGACTTGGTGATAACTTTATAGGTACTGCTTTCTTCCACATCTGTATCACTGGTAACTTTGTAGAATTCAAACTTGTCAAAATTCGGGGTATAGTTCGTTAATACGCCATAATCTATGTTTTCCGGTCGGTGTTCCCACTTGCCGCTCTTTAACACCCCATTGGTTACAACCTTGGAATTGTCATTGTAAATGCGAATTGTATTGTCTCCTGCACTTAAAGTTAAATCCACAACCTGGGCACGGAATGTTTCATCACTATAAGTATTTCGGAACACAGTTTTAACCGGTTCACTTCCGTTAACTGAGAAGGATGCATAGCGCTCTGTCATCTGTGCATTGTAGTCATGTTTTCCAAACAGCTCTCCGCTGGATTGGTAAACTGCCATTTTATAGGAACCTTCTTCCGGCACGTTTACATGAATGACTAAACTGTTTTGATCGATATCTTCGCCCAGATCCTTTACTCGTCCCAATCCCAGGATTGTAAAATCAGGATCATCTTCCGGGATTAATTCCACGCTGTTTGCTGCTTTTATACCGCTTACATACCCGCTGCCTGAAGCAAATGCCTGTACATTTTGGCTTCCGCCTACAGATGCTTCTCCTGTCAGTTCTCCGGATTCAGCTTCCACTACGGATACCGGCTGGCTGTCCTTCCCAAGACTGACGCTCATGTAATCCAGCTTCACGTTACCATCGCAGTCAATATCCACAATGTTAATTCCTTTTTCCAGGAATACGGTCTGATATGCTTTCGACCAGTTCTCTCCCGTTGCAGGAAGTGCTATGGAAGCACGGAGGTTGTCCAGATTCACTGCGTCATTACCAATATAAAGATTTGCTGCTGCCTCCTGCTCTGCTTTATAATTCAGGGCAACAGTATACATGCCGTTATCCGGTACTACTACGTTAAAGCGAACCCCTCCGCCCTCTGTAACTTTGCGGTCACCCAAACCTGTGATATATCCTGTCACGCCTTCTTTTACCGTTGTGAGGGTTGTTGCTGCTCCCAGAAGCTCATTGAACTCGCCAAGCTCTGCTTCATAAGTTGTATGATAATCCGTATCTTCTTCTTCTGTTCCCTCGTAAGTCAGATAAACACAATCCGGTGTAGCTTTACCCTGACTGTCTGTTCCTGCAATTTTCAGCGTGTGGGAACCGGCTGTCAGTTTCAGATACGTGCTGTACATACCTCCCATCGACCAGTGAAGGGTATTGGGAAGCTCCATGGTAATTGGCTCGTTTCCGTCAACAGTAAGCGTCTGGATTGCTGTATATGGTGTGTTCTTATCGGGATTTCCTGTATTTACTCCTGTTGCCGCACAATAAACCATATCGTATTTATAGTAACCATCTTTTGGAACGGTAACATTTAAAGTGACGCTGTCGCTTGCCGTATCTACGTAATCCACTTTCTTTCTGTTGGAGCAGGCATAAAATTGATCTGCATTTCCCACCTTGGCATTTCCGCCCAGGCTTCCATCTTCTGCCTCATGCAAAGCTTTCCAGGTACTTCCAAGAAGGCCTGCCGTTTCTTCATCCCCTGCCTGGGTTACGGTAATGCGGTAACCGCTCATAGAATTCATGTCGCTCATGGGAACTGTAACCTTCCCGTTTTCTACGGTCAGAGCTCCTTCTTTTATGATACGGGGCTCATCTGCAACACCATGAAAGCCAGTGTAATCCGTAGCTTCCACTTTTACATGAACCTTCGATGCTTCTCCAAAGGTCTGGGTAGTGTCTAATTGATCCAGAACAATGTTGGCATTTCCGCTTTTGCCGCCGAAAATAACATTTGCACTTTTCTTGTTTTCATCAATGGATGCCGCACCATAAAAATCTGATTTTTCTGCATTTGTTGTATTGACAGTCAGATAGCTGCCGGACATATCTCCATACCATTTATACAGCCACCATGCCCCGCTGCCTTCGTTATTATCCGCTGCAAGACCATTCAGGTTATTGGAGAAATGCCAGAAGGGAAGGCATCCCGCTACATCATAATCTTCGAAAAGCCCAATCCACCGAACCAGATTTCCAGGCGACGCACACTCATAGCGGTCTGCATATTCATTGATTACGATTTCCCTGGGAGTGATATCCACGCCGTATTTTTCCTGGTTTTCCTGTGTCAGGTACTTTGCTTCTAAACTGCGGTAATGGTTAAATTCATTGCCAAAGCTATTAAACTGCCAGGTGGATAAATCATGCCAGGAAATAATCTCCGGCATACAGTTGTGCTCTACACAGAACTTTATATAACTGTCCATAATCGAATTATTATATGCTGCAAGGTTCAGACCCGCTGTCTTTGGTTCCGTTTCAATGCCATTGTCCCGGTATACTTCTCTTAACGCATCTACCATGTCTTTCCAGAACCAAAACATGCTGTTCCATCCGGTTACTTTATTCCCTTTATCATCCTGGTACTCGCCCACCCAGTTTTCCGAGGGTTCATTATACAATACATAAACTGCTTCATCCTGAATTCCCGCGTCAATACAAGCCTGCGCCTGCATTTTCAGAATCTTCATATAGTATTCAGTTCCGGTAAATTCATATCCCCAGAGTGCATAATAATCCGGTACATAGATCTGGATATGCTTACCGCCGGAATCCAGAAATGTCTTTGCCGTATCCAGAACATCACCATTTGGATGCTGCATTCCGTAAGGTGCTTTCTGCACAGCCGTGTTCGCCTTTAGCGGAGTGATCATATTGGATGTTGGAACCTCATCGTCTCCCTGTCCATAGAGCCAGCCCGTTGCACCATGCTTCAGCGCCCGCCCTGACGACGACATATCCACCGTCAGCGTGGGACTGTTTTCATTTCCTGCCGCCTGCGCCGTTAACGGACCCATGGGTACACCCGATGTTACAACCATAGCTGCTGCCAAAACTGCCGACAATAGTTTTTTTAATGCTTTCCTCTTCATTTTCTTCCTCCTTACAATTTGATAGCCTTATTTTATCAGCTGGAAAGAACGAAAATGTAGGACAAAATTGAAAAATGTACTTGTACTTTCTTGTGAATATTTGGAAAAACCAGTGGAACACTATACAGGAACAGGAGGTGTCAGCATGACAGACACAGAATTAATACAGGCGTTTGAAAGCATAGTCAAACCCCTGAAGGAAAATATCGAAACGATAAAAGAACAGCTAACATCCATTGAGCGAACAGAAGAGCATTCAAAGGAGAGTATTGCAGGGCTGTCAGCGCATGTTTTAGAAATGCAGCAAAAATTGAATGAAAGTTACCATCAGGCGTAGAACGTGTTTGAAAAATGCTTTTTGACAGCTGTGGGTTCCCGTTTGTGGGATGGATGTGCCAAATTTAGAAAGCGTAGTGGGCTGCGTGGACTGGATTTGGCACGTTCAGTATTCTGGCTAATTTATATCAACTGAATCTGACGCATTTACTAGTACATCATTGCTCAAATAATCAAGTAATACACACAGGAAATTCGTATCAGGGGAGCCAAACCATTCTGCAGGTGTAGTGTTCCTGGTGCGGATAGCCGAAGTGTATTACTTTATTATTTATGCAATGATGTACTAGCCGTAAGAACGCCGGAATTGTTTTCAGGAATCATTTACCAGAGCAAAAACTTTCATGAAGAAAGCTATGTCTGGAAAAATGTATGAATTTTCTCCATTTAAACAGTTGACAATCCTTATGCTTCATTTTTAAAATATACATTAAGTCATTTACTAAAATGGAATCCTGCGATAAACCTCACACAAAAAAGCAAGATTGATTAAAAATATACTTTTCATTTTTGGTATAATCTTAAATTATTGCAGCAGCAGAAAGGAGGAACTTCACATGCAGAATAAAAGTATTGATAAAATTATATCTGCGATTGATTACATCGAAACACACCTGTCCGAAAAGATAGACCTGGATGTGGTTGCTAATGCCGTCCATTATTCAAAATATTATTTACACCGCACATTCACCAGCACTGTAGGAATTACCATACACGATTATATCCAGCGGAGAAAATTAACAGAAGCAGGGAAATTATTGGTCTTCTCTGATAAATCTATTCTGGAAATTGCATTGATTGCAGGTTACGAGAGCCAGCAGGCATTTACCAATATTTTTACGGCGATGTACAAACAGCCTCCTAACAAATTTCGGGAAAATGAAAAATTTTATCCGCTGCAATTAAAATTTGAATTCAAAGGGAGGTATCGCATGCTTCAAAATGATAAAAAACCGGCCTGGGAAGTTACATTCGCATCGGATAAGGATATTCCCTGCTGGATGGATCTGGTCCGGCTTGTGATTGATGGTTTTCCCCATCTGAATGAGGAAGAATATATTCAGGTTCTAAAACACCGCATAGCAACAAAACAGGCATTGATTTTAAAAGACGGAACATTGGCTACCGGGATTATGATTTTTTCTTATCAGAACGGAAGCATTGATTTTATGGGAACACATCCTCTTTATCGCAAAAAAGGAATCCCAAGAGCATTCCTGGATAAAGTTATGCGCGAACTGCTTAAGGGAAAAGACATTAGCATTACCACTTACCGGGAAGGCGATAAAGCAGATACCGGACACCGCAGGGAAATTATGGAATTAGGTTTTGCAGAAGCAGAGTTATTGGTCGAATACGGCTATCCGACACAACGTTTTATCATGCCGGGGGAGGTTCGAAATGAAGAAGGATTTAATTAATGAAATTCCTTTTCCGGATGAAGTCACCCACCTGTCAGAAATCAACCGCAAACTGGATGCTGCTTTACAGGAAGCCGACTTAAAAGTAAACATGCTTGACAAGGACTATATGGATGCCAAACGCTACATGGCGGAAAACCGGGGCGAAATCGATCCCCATGAAATGTTCCAGAACGAACTTGCATTAAAACAGATTGATCACATTGGCGCCTTTGCAGTGGGTATACGGGATAAAATTGTAAAGCTGAAAGAATCGCCTTATTTTGCCCGCATAGACTTTTGCCCTGAGGGAGACTCAAAAGCAGATAAGTACTACATAGGACGATTTACATTCAGCCATGTAAATAAACTGCTTGTTTTTGACTGGCGCGCTCCTATTGCCAGCATGTTCTACGACTATGAAGTAGGTCCCGCGGGATTTGATGCACCATCCGGAAGAATCCAGGGAAATTTGAGCCGTAAACGGCAGTTCAAAATCAAAAACGGCTTGATGGAATACGCCCTTGAAACCTCCGTCAATATTCAGGATGATGTCTTACAGCGGGAACTCAGCCATACCTCCGATGAAAAGATGAAATCCATCATTTCCACAATACAAAAAGAACAAAATCAGATCATCCGAAATGATAATTCCGGAACACTGATCATACAGGGAGTGGCAGGCTCCGGAAAAACATCCATTGCTCTGCACCGGATAGCTTTTTTACTCTACCGCTTCAAAGACCGGCTGACAGCCAAAAATATTACCATCTTATCTCCTAATAAAGTTTTCGGGGATTATATTTCAAGCGTCTTGCCGGAGCTTGGGGAGGAACCAATTTATGAATCCGGTTTTGCAGAGATTGCAGAAATCCAGCTGGAAAAAGTTATCGGCTTTGAACCCGACAGAGATCCTCTGGCAGCAAATGACCCGGGATGGACGAAAAGAGTTCATTTTAAGTCAACCCTTGGATTTGTCAGACTTATGGACCAGTATATTCAACAGATGCATGACAGGATCTTCCAGCCCTCCGATTATACCTTTGGACCTTTTACAGCTGCAGCCCATTGGATAAAAGCCCGGAACAATGCCTATGGAAACATCCCTGTCAGAAAACGTCTTAAAATGATCGCCGAAGATATTCATGACCGCTTTGATACCGATAATATCATGGAACATGACCTGCCAAAAGTCAGCTCCATCCTGAAAAGCCTTAACTCAATGCTGAAGATAAAGAATACATTTACTCTATATCAGTCTTTTTACAAACAGCTGGAGATTCCGGACATGTTTGTGTTGGCAGGGAAAAAAACTTTAGAATGGGCAGATGTATATCCTTTTTTATATCTCCACGCAGCATTTGAGGGCTTACTGGAAAGTAAAATAATCAAACACCTGGTTATAGATGAAATGCAGGATTACACACCTATACAATATGCTGTCATAAACATGTTATTTCAGTGTCAGAAAACGATTCTGGGAGACTTTGGACAGTCCGTAAACCCAAATCATATGCATTCTTTAGAGGATCTGGGAAAGTTATATGAGGATGCCGAACTAATCGAACTAAATAAAAGTTACCGGTCTACATATGAAATTATAACCTTTGCCAAACGCATACAGCATGTGACATCCCTGGAACCTATGGAACGCCACGGTGATGTCCCCGGAATGATACCATGCAGCAGCAGTTCAAATGAAATCAAACGAATCCAAATGGAAATTGAACAGTTTCTGAAACGTGGGAATGCCTCTCTTGGAATCATAACCAAGACAAATCAGGCAGCAAAAGTTCTCTATGACCAGCTTGCAGCAACTTGCCCTTGCCATATACATCTGATTACACCGGAAAGTACTAATTTTATTAACGGGGTATCCATCACCTCTATCCAAATGTCAAAAGGTCTGGAATTTGATGAAGTCATCATCCCTGAGGCAGACAGGAAAACCTATACTACTGCATATGACAGAAACCTGCTTTATATTGCCTGCACGCGGGCGATGCACCGTTTGACGCTGATGTTTGTGGGGGAGTTGACGGAATTGATTGGAAAAGTGGATGATTAGCGTAAAATTTTATTCGCTTTGATGGAAAATATAAACAGAAGAGAACACTACTTTGTGTTAAAATGTATTAGGCGACCAAACCAAATACATACAAAGGAAGTGTTCTCAATGATTAACAGTATAATATATTTTGAAGAAAAATGCATCCATAGATTTGAAAAACAAGAAAAAGCCTGGAAAAAGAAATTATCTATTTTTCTTAATCTAACTCATAAACACTCCCATAAGATACTTTATATAATAGGGTATTAGTTTTAAAATTTTTATTTTTAGATAAAATTTTATTGACCATCTTATCCTGATTCAATGAGTCACTTACATAAACCTGCATTTTATCATATCCTGTTATATCTATATTCTCTAGTTTCTTTAGATTCTTCTTCGATATATAAATTATAGATTCATTATAAGAAAATTCAAAATAACTTCCCATTAGCTTCCACTGCTTCCCATCATAAATGCAAATCATTGGTTCACCTTTGTTTTGTCTTGCGATATCAATTATATTCTCTTCCTCCCGAAATAAATAAGACATTCCTTGTTTATAACTGGAATAAAAAGATAACAGACATATAAGACTGACCACGGTCAAAACTATAGTATTTGCCCTGCCTCTGAATATGATTATCATACTCCGAAATAAAATGACGGTAAGTCCGATTATTATAAATGGATAAATACAGAATATATAACGAGGTGTCTGGAATGGAGATATTTTAATAACCAATATTGTATATGCCAAAACAGTAAAAATAACCATCATCACTTTGCCTTTAAAAAAACCTACAACATTGATCTTCTTAAAGTTTTTTATATTCATAAAAATAGCTATTCCCGCTAATATTATTATTATGAATGCAAAAATTCCAAACTTATTTCCAAAGAAACTACTTTTGAATATCTCCAAATATTTATCAACGCGCTCAAAAAAATCTCCTCCTTTAGCCAGGTTTTCAAATGGCTGCTCTCCCCTGTAACCATCTCCAAAGATTTGATTCAGCATCGCTGGAAATACTGCTATGGATATGATCCCTGCCGCTGCAAGGGTTAAAATATAGCCAACTGCATCCTTCCATCTTTTTTTTATCAATAGATTCATTCCAAAATAAAGACAAAGAAAAAACAAAAATATAAGAAAATAGTATTGTGTCAATGTCCCCAAAACTGTAATACCCAATAAAGCCACAAAAAAAAGTTTATCCAGCTTCTTCTTATCATAGTACAATAAGAATAGCCATACCACCGCTAGTATCCAAATATTTAAAAGAATATACATTCGTAAAAACATAATGCTGTTAATGACTGCCGGACATATTGAAAAAAGAACTGTAGACAAAAAAACTGCTTTTTTATCTTTTATAAGTTCTTTTGACACAAAATAAACTAATATTGTCACAACTATAGAAAAAAATATATTAACTCCTAATCCAATCCATTTTGTAAATACCCCAGGAAGAAAGGAAGAAATAGTGTGTATAAAAAAATAGTATAATGGTGGATGGACATCTTCGGCCTGGTTCCTCCAAACCATCTCATAATCAAATCTGTTATCTTGATTAGTTGTATAATGTTCTGTAAGTGGACTGCCACCTGAATAGATTCTGCCATCCTCTATGAAATCATTGGCACGTTCCTGACCGTTAGATAATGCATAAGTATAAAATTCATCTATGTGAAATCCTACTTTTTGATTTCCAAAATAAATATAAATTAGGCTTTGCAAAATAAGAACTATTAATATGCCTACAATTATTTTACCATGTTTTTTCATTTCCATCGATATTTACTCCGTAATTATTATTTTCATATCCATCAATACCTAAAAATCCCCTCTGGAATTTGATATCAGTTTCATCCTGTTCATTTCCCAGTAATACTATCACAAATTTTTTTAAAAGTCTATATTACAACTCATTGAGTTTCCTACTTATTACAATTGCTTTCCCTTTTATCTGCCTCATCACTAACGCTGCTCAGTGACACTGGCTTGATTCCATACACACAAAAGGTAGAATTTTCGCAATCAAATAGCAGTAACCCACTTTACAAGCAAGCAAATTACTGCTATAATGTAGATAGCAGGTATCATAAGTAAAACTTATGTTTGCCCTCGGTGGAAATGATTATCCTAACCTTTGGGACGGTAGAGGATAATCATTTTTTATTGCTCAATTTTATCAACTGAACAATAAGAGTGATTAATGCTACAACAAATGTACCAAATAAAACCATTAAGGTCAATGCTTCGGATACTGTCATCAGGCTCACTCCCCTTTCCTATTTTTTATAGTTATGGAAGTTCACCTCCTCCTATGTATGAAGTAAGAGGGCAAACACTCGTAATTATCCTACGAATCTGTTATCTTAGATTATTTTATCATATTGTAATAATTTTGTCGATACGAAATGTAGTACGAATATTTATTTTTACATAGATCACATATCATTTATAATCTTGACGCTATTTTTTGACTCTCACCAGACAATTCTTTTTACAAAATGCAATTCCATATTTCATAATATTCTCATACCCTTCCTCAATTAATTCATCATCATAATGTTTTACTTCAATTTGATTCAGGGCTTCTTTGCACTTATCTTCCATTTTCCTTGGAATGGCAGTGCACTTTAATTCTATGATCACAGCTTTTTCATTAAAATCCGGATGACGAATGATAATATCACTGCGTCCATCTCCACTTTCCCTGTTTGACTTGACATAATAATCACTCATTCCGGAAAGGCATCCTAACAGAAATCCATGATAAAAATTTTCATTATAATCTTCGTAGCTGATTGTATCCCTCAACAGCTGTTTTAATTCCTGTTCAACCTCTGCCTCGTCTGAGCTGAGAATCGCCAAATATAAATCCTGTAAATTTCTGGATTGGATCATTTCCTGAAACCATCCCATTATCTTATGGCGGAAAATATAAGCTACTTCTTTATTTGGTATTTTCAATGTTATGAAATGATCGCCGTTATCGTCAAATCTTTCATTTACCTTTTTCAGATAACCTGTAAAAAACATAAAATTCCAGAGGTTATCCATACTGTTGTAGATTTCATCATAAGTGACGTCTTCATGCACGGGCTTCTCTATTTCATCTCCCTGCATTAACATTTCCAGATCGCTCTTTGTCTGGAGATCATTTGCCTTTTCTACCATTGTACGGACTATTGAATTGGAGCTGGTTGTTCCCCAGTAGGAAATGGGAAATCCATGCGATCCATAATAGCTGTCCTTTACATAACGCACGATACTCCAGGGATTATAGACTTCTGTGTTTCCAAACAGGTAACCGTCATACCAGTCTTTTATCGCTTCCTTCTTTTCTTCCAAACCGTAGTACTTTAACATATCATCAGTCTCTTCTTCTGTAAAACCAAAATGCTCTGAGTAATGCACACTTAGTATAGAAATAATTTCCAGATTATTTAAGCCGGTAAAAATGCTTTCTTTTGAGATACGGAGACAGCCCGTCATTACGGCAAATTCCAGATATTTATTAGTTTTTAACGCCGATTCAAATAAGGATCGAACAAAAGAAACCATTTCATCGTAAAATCCTCTGAAATATGCATTTTCCAAAGGAACATCATATTCATCGATCAGTATGATTACCGGCGTCTGGTAATACTCATACAGACACTTGGATAAAAGCTGTATGGAATCCAGATAAACACCTGCATCACCTTCTACGTCTAAAATCTTCAGAACACGGTCTTTTTCTGCTTCATATTTGAGTACTTCTTTTCTGTGCCTTTGAAATTCACTTGAAATCGCTCTCTTAATGCTCAAAATAGCATACTCAAAGTTAGCTTGTTTTGCACCCTTTAATGTAAGATTAATGACGGGATATTTTCCTTGATATTTCATGTATTGTTCACCGGCAAGGACGATTTTTAAATCAGAAAATATTTCTTTATTATTTTCTTCCGATATTTCGAAGAAATATTGTAACATGCTCATATTCAGGGTTTTACCGAATCTTCTTGGCCTTGTGAATAAGTTTACTTCACCTTTTAAGTCTATAAGTTCTTTAATAAGCAATGTTTTATCTACATAATAATATTCCTGTAAAATCATTTTTTTAAAGTCATCAATTCCAACCGGTAATTTTTTAAGTTCCAAATACCCACCTCATTTCTATCTAGCATTTTTATTTACAGTCATTTTTATTTACAGTCATTGTCATTATGACTTTTTTTAAGTGTCATATTCTTCTTAACATATGTTGCACTATTTTATTAATTATAAACATTATACCATTCTCTAATCAATCTGAAAAGGGAGACATCTGATTCTAATTTAAGCTATCATTCAACCTATAATCTAGAGCGTGTTTGAAAATTCATTCCTGTCATCTGCACGCCCCACTTTGCGGCATATTTGCCCCGAATTCAGGTTACATAGCCC
>OASR01000064.1_pt1 | contig 82424 bp, 67 predicted proteins | sample 1475751 | NCBI WGS metagenome assembly OASR01 (sample SAMEA2579907, study PRJEB22360) | human gut metagenome | biome: human gut; feature: human-associated habitat; material: faeces | place: Denmark | collected 2008/2010 | reverse complement strand
CAATATTAATTTGGTTAAAATAACCAAGGTGTAGCAATTTTAAAACACGCTCTAGAGCGTGTTTGAAAATTCATTCCTGCCATCTGCACGCCCCACTTTGCGGCATATTTGCCCCGAATTCAGGTTACATAGCCCGCTATGTGCCCTTCATTCGGTACAAATCTCCCACAAACTGGGACGCACATCTGTCAGAAAGCAATTTTAAAACACGCTCTAGGGAAGTATTTTTATAAAATTCCGTAACTGTTACATCATAAAATTTATGACATATGATAAATTTTTGGACTTATGGAAAGATGGATTTCAATGTTAAAATGATCCTGTAATTAAGAAACAGACGTACACCTGACTTAGATATCAGGTACTTAACAAAGATTTTCAACCAGTTACACAAAAGTACAGTTTATGGAAAAGGAGAGATTAGATATGAAAAAGAAATTATTGAGTTTATTTATGGCTGCTTGTATGGTTTTACCGCTGGCTGCATGCGGCGGGCAGAAAGCAGATGAAACGAAAGGGGCAGACACTTCTGCAGCACAGGGGGAGACAAAGGCCGGGGAGACATCCGGGAAAACGGAAGCAGACAGCAAGACAGCTTCTGAGGCTTCGGCAGATGGAAAAGAAATTACCCTCACCGTAATGCATGGCAGACCGGACCCCACCGATACCCTGCATCAATATTATCTGGATGTTCAGAAGCGCTATGAAGAGAAATATCCTAATGTTAAAGTAGAGTATGAAGTCTATGATAATGAAACCTATAAGAAAAAGCTTCAGATCTACGGCTCCACTAAGAGCATGCCGGATGTATTCTTTGTATGGTCCAATCCATCTGAGTTTTTACCTTATGTAAATGCAGGTCTGGCTGCAGAATTAAATCCAGATGACTTTAAGGATTTCAACTTTACACCGGGGGCACTGGAAGGAGCAACCGTAGACGGAAAATTACTGGGGCTGCCGGAACTGATTGATTACTGGTATCTCTATGTAAACAAAAAAATATTTGAAGACAATAATATTAAAATCCCGACTACCATGAGTGAATTAAAGACCGCGGTTACTGAGTTAAACAAGGCAGGCATCGCACCGATTTCCATGAATGGAAAAGATCTGTGGAACCAGTCGGTTATGTTTAACGACATACTGTTCCGCTATACAGAAGGCGATCCGAATCCGATTTGGGATGCAGCTTCCCAGAAGACAAAATTTGCAGAGACACCTGCATTTACCGAAGCAGCAGACATGTACAAGGAACTTGTAGATATGGGATTATTCCAAAACAGCTGGACATCCGATGATGAAGCTACATCTAAGAACCTGTTCGTACAGGGAAAAGCAGCGATGTGGTATACAGGAACCTGGAACAATGCTATTGCCACATCTGAAGATACACCCCAGGAACTGCGTGACAATGTTGCCATTATTCCGTTCCCGTCTGCGGATGGCAAGGATACCAGTGACTGTCTGATGGGGCGTGAAGGAGTCAGTATGATGGTTGCAGAAAATTCGGAATATAAACCGGAGGCAGTTAATTATCTAAAAGAATTTTTTGATCCTGATTTTTATCCCAAAGCATGCTGGGAAAATGGAATTGGTATTCCAATGCAGAAATTTGACCAGTTCGTAAAAGATACAGATGCAGATCTGTTAAAAGAAGCAGCGAAATCAATAAGCGGGGCTAAAGCTGTGGCAAGCCATCCATATGCGTTCCGGTTGAATGCAGTGTTCGAACAGGAATGTAAGGATCTGACTATGGCATTCCTCTTAGGACAGAAAACAACAGATGAATTCTGGAAAGCTACCGACGAAGCAGCAGCAGAAAACCAGGTAAAATAAAGTTCTGGAATTAATCAGACAGGAGTCAATATGAATGCAAAAAAGAAAAAAATATTAAAAAAATATCTGACGGTGACAATCATACTGATCCCGGGACTTCTATTCTTCGTAGGAGGGATTCTATATCCGCTGTTTCGCAGTATTAAAATGTCCATGTACAGCGCCACGGGATTAGATGTGGGAACTTTTGTGGGACTGCAGAATTACAAAGATTTAATGGGGGATGAAGTATTTTGGATATCTGTCCGAAATGCAGTCCTCCTGGCACTGGGATATATTTTTATCTCACATCCCATTGCAATTGTGGTAGCATGGAATATCCGCAAGCTTTCGCCAAAAGTGGAAAAGGTGTTCCGGACGCTGCTTTTTGTACCTGCGGTTATCAATATCGTCGTACTGGTGAAAATATGGGTTTTTATGTACAACCCGGATTTTGGGGTCATCAATACCATATTGAGAACCCTTGGGCTGGATGGGCTTACCAGGAACTGGCTGAATGACCCTGCGACAGCACTTCCGGCAGTCATGATTATGGCTATCTGGATCGGGTGGAGCTGGAGTTTTCTTTATGACTATGTTGCAATTAAGAGCTTACCAGAAGATGTCTTTGAAGCTGCAAGAGTAGATGGAGCAAGCGGATTTTTCCTGCACTTTCGGATCACCCTTCCCATGCTGCTCCCGGTTATCAGCGTCTTCTTCGCCACCGCGATTATCAATGCCTTTAAGACCATGGAAATTGTAATGCTTTCCACAGACGGAGGACCGTTAAATGTAACACAGTTTGTAGCAAACTATATGTACCTGAGAGGTTTCAGGACTTTTCAGCTGGGTTATGCCAATGCCATCAGTGTTATATTTGCTGTAATGTGTATTCTGGTAACTATTGTATTTTTCCGCTTTACGAAGCAGGATATCGCAGATTAGGGGGACTCTGATGAAACAGAAAAAAGTATATACAAGAATCGTATTCATTGTATTTATCATCATCGCGTTAATCCAGGTGTATCCTCTGATCTATTTGTTTGATTTCTCACTTTTGCAGAATAATGACTTTTATGTATCAGGAATTTTTAAAATACCTGACCCGCCTCAATGGATCAATTATGCAAAAGCCTGGATTACCGGAAATGTACCGAAATTCATGTTTAACAGTCTGGTAGTCTGCGTGGTTTCCATTGCAGCAACCCTGTTTCTGGTACTGACCATGTCCTACATATTTGTGAAAATGGAATGGAGGGGGCGTAAGTTTTTCTTCTGGATGATGCTTCTTGGCATGATGATTCCGCCCCATACCACTTTAATCGCCAATTATTCCCTCTATGAGACCATGGGCATCCGGGACACCTATTTTTCAATGATCATCCCTTACATCGCATTTAACGTTCCTTTTGGGCTGTTTCTCATGGCTGGGTATTTAAAAACGATCCCCACTTCCATGATTGAATCCGCACAGATTGACGGCTGCGGCGTCTTCAAAACTATTTTTGCCATTATTGGTCCGCTTACAAAGCCGGCATTGTCCAGCATTGGAATTACAACGTTTATTAACTGCTGGAATGAATATGTAATGGCATCCACCTTTTTAAGTAAAGATACCTATAAGACACTGCCCCTTTCAATAACAAAATTTACATCGGAGCACGGGGCAGATCTGGCAGCACAGTTTGCAGTCATGGCAATTGTAGCAATTCCAGCTATCCTGATATATTTTCTGTTTAGTGAGAAAATTACGGAAGGAATTATGGCTGGTGCTGTGAAAGGCTGATTTTACAATGATTAGACAGGGAAGGATAAAAACATGATTTATGAAAAGGAATATACAAATCAGATTTCATTTCCTCTGGGAGGAATTGGTACCGGAAGCATAGGGCTTTCCGGTACCGGAAGGCTGATAGACTGGGAAATATTCGGCAGGCCCAATAAACAAAGTTATAACGGATATTCTCATTTTGCAATAAAAGTTGAAAAAGACGGCAGGGTTTTGGATACACGAATTTTAAATGCCGACCTGGCGCCTCATTACATGGGAGGCGTTAAGACAGAAAATATTCACAGCGGTTTTGGCTTTGGCCCGGATCAGATCACCATGGCAGGTTTTCCACATTTTAAAGAAGTCCGGTTTGAGGGAGAATTCCCGGTTGCGTGTATTACGTATAGAGATGAACACTTTCCATCAGAAGTAAAGCTTACGGCATTTAACCCCATGATTCCGTCCGATGCCTGGAACTCCTCTGTTCCCGCCGCATTTTTTGAGTTCGAAATTGGAAACCCCACAGAAGATGATCTGGATTACATGCTGGCATTTTCCGTTTCCAATCCTACGGGAACCAAAAAGGTCTGCCACCGTTATGAAGAAAAAGATGGCATTCGTTATTTGAAGTTAGACTGCGGGGAATATGACAAAGAGGATTACCATTTCGGAAATCTATGCATATCCACAGACTGTGAAGAAACCAGCTTTCAGGAATACTGGTATCGGGGAGGCTGGAGCGACGGTGTGGAAATGTACTGGAATGATCTGACAGGCAGCGGGAAATTAAAGAACAGAAGATATGAATCCGATTATATGGTAAACCAACAGGTGGTGCATGACGTGGGAACCCTGGCGGCACACGTACATATTCCGGCTGGCAAAGCAAAGAAAATCAGGTTTGTGCTCTCCTGGTACTATCCCAATATTGTGAAAAGCTGGGAAGTAAAATATCATCCGGAAAAGCGGATGGAAGATATGCCGGTATGGAGAAACTATTATGCCTCCATGTTCCCATCGTCCCGTGCATGCGCGGATTATGCCATGAAAAACTTTGACAGTTTACAAAAACGTACACTGCTGTTTAAAAATACCTTATTTCGCTCCAGCCTGCCAAAAGAAGAGCTGGATGCGGTGGCATCGAACTTGTCTACGCTAAAGTCAGCAGCGGTACTGCGTTTGACAGATGGCTCTTTTTATGGGTTTGAAGGATGTATAGAGGACGCCGGATGCTGTGAGGGATCCTGCCAGCATGTGTGGAATTATGCCTATGCTCTGCCGTTTCTGTTCCCGGGACTGGAGCGGAGTATGCGTGATCTGGAGTTAAAATACAGTATGGCGGCAGACGGGCGTATGGGATTCAGACTCCAACTGCCCCTTGGAACACCGCCAGCAGATTTCCGTGCCTGTGTAGACGGACAAATGGGATTTGTTATAAAAGTATATCGGGAGTGGAAGATATCCGGTGATGATAAATGGCTGAAAGAAAACTGGACAGGGGTGAAAAAAGCCCTGGAGTATGCCTGGAGCGAAAGCAATGAAGATCTGTGGGATGAGGGATGCAGCGGAGTGCTCAGAGGCAGACAGCATCACACCCTGGACATGGAACTGTTTGGAGCCAATTCCTGGCTGCAGGGATTTTACCTGTGTGCATTAAAAGCTGCAAGTGCTATGGCGAACTATCTGGGAGATTCCCAAAAAGCAGAACTTTACCGGGAAATCTTCTTAAAAGGTAAAGAATGGACCGACAGCCATTTGTTCAACGGCGGGTATTATTGCCAGGACATTGCACTTTCAGACCAGTCCGTGCTGGAGCCATTTAAGGATCAGACCTGCCTGTTTGGGGATGGTACCATGGATATCTACTGGAATGAAGAAAACGGGGAAATCAAATACCAGATTGGGGAAGGCTGTATGATCGATCAGGTCATTGGACAGTGGCATGCCAATAACTGCGGATTGGGTGAAATCTTCCAGGGAGAGCAGACGAAAAAATCCCTGGAGAGCATATACCGGCATAACTATCACAAATCCATGAGAGAGATTGCCAATCCCTGGAGGCTTTATAATCTGAATGATGAAGGCGGAACCATGATCTGCACCTGGCCGCAGGGAAAGAAAAGACCTGCCATCCCACTGACGTATAACAGCGAAACCATGCATGGATATGAGTATCAGTTTGCCTGCCATCTGGCACAGATGGAAATGTGGGAGGAGAGCCATGAGGTAGTAAAAGCAGTCCGGGATAAATACGATGGCTGCAAGAGAAACCCCTACAATGAGATCGAGTGCGGAAGTAATTATGCGAGAAGCATGGCAAGCTATGGACTGCTTCTGGCATATGGAGGTTTTTGCTATGATATGACAAAAGGGATGATTGGCTTTTATCCCAGAACGGATGTGGATCAATTCGAAACCTTTTGGAGCCTGGACGGAGCCTGGGGAAGATTTTACTGTAAAGGGAGTGAAATGGAATTCCAGGTTTTAGAAGGCAGTATCAGGATAAAGGAGTTTCACTGGGGATGGCTGCAGGGAAAACAGGCGGACCGATGCAGTGCCAGTGACTGGAGGCAGGAAGGTGAGATATTATACCTGGATGTAATGCTTTATGAGGGCGAACAGATTTTGCTTAGCTGCAAGGGTTGATATAAAGAGATGTCACAACGGGGCTGAGTAATGCCGGCAAAAGATTAATATCACAACATGGATGACACAATACAGGTTAACGAAAAGGAAGACAAGGCGCTTACATGAAACGCCTGTCTTCCTTTTTATTAACCATCAATCAGTTTTACCCTCCGGTAATCGGTGGGAGTAAAGCCGGTCATTTTTTTAAATACATGATTAAAATACCGGTAATTCTGGTAACCTACCAATTCCGCAATATCTACCACACGCATACCTGGGGTATTCAACAGTTCGCAGGCTTTCTCAATGCGTACTTTGGTGAGGTAGACGGAAAAATTCATGCCCAGATGCTGGGAAAACAGGCTGGACAGATAATTATAAGAAATAAAAATACGGTCAGCCACATCCTGCAGGCTCAGATCCTCCGAATAGTGAAGCATGATATATGTGGTTGCCTTCTCCAGTAATTCCAGCGTTGAGACAGATCCGGGAAGGGTTTCCCCGGAACTGTCCGAAGCTTTCGGGGAGTTGGAGGTTAAGCGGGACAGTGCAGTCTGATATGCCTGCCTGCAGGAGAAAATATCCTCCATTACCCCGCCTTCACATAGGGTTACTTTTGACTTCAAAACGCTGTTTAATTGTTGGGCGGCATTTGACAGCACATCCGTAACCTCTTCATAGGTGCTGTTGGCTAACGGGAAGATGATTAAAATCTGTTCATTGCACAAAAAAATTTCAGTATTTGTAATGCGCTCCAGAAGTTCATTTAAAATATTATTGCTGCAAAACAACAGCAGGTCGGTATCAGCAGGATTTTCCGGGCTGTGGGTAAAATCAAAATCCAGGAGGAACAGGGCACATTTGGATAAAAGATGTCCGGAATGCATATTTATCAGATCGTTTTTCGTACAGGCATGATAGTGGAACAACAGTGATATGACTGCCTGCTGACGCAGTGTGGGCAGGTTGCCAATGAAATTTTCATAATAAGCATTCAACGCGGCTGTGTTCTGCCGTTCCAGATCAATTTTCCTGGCAGCACTGCCCAGTGCTTCTGCCAGATCGTCTCTGGAACAGGGTTTTAACAGGTAGTTGGTGATGCCGAGCCGAATGGCAGTTCTGGCATAATTAAAATCGTCGTAACCGGTTAAAATGATAATTTTGGTATTCGGGCAGCGTCTCACCAGTTGTTCGGACAGCATCAGGCCGTCCATAACCGGCATTTTTATATCCGTCAGTATAATGTCCGGGGAAGTATCGCCCAGATGGTCGAGACATTCTTTTCCGTTAGCATAAACGCCGTCTACTTGAAAATCGGTGAGATTTTTACGGATAGTAGCAGCAATGGTATTGGCGATAAACTGCTGATCCTCTACAATAATAACGCTATACATGATCTGTTTCCTCCTGTAGTGTTTTGGTGACCGGAAGTTCCAGCAGGATGCAGGTACCGGAATTTATCTGGGATTCTATCTGAAAAGACATCCTTGTTCCATAATAAATCTGCAGCCGATGCAGAATGTTGGGAATAGCATAACCTTTGTCAGAAGACGCACCGTCTTTCGTAACAGCTGCGGTATCCGCATTTAAAAGCTTGTTTATAGAAGTCTGATCCATGCCCCTGCCGTTGTCCCAGATGGAAATAGATACCGTTTCTGTATGATCGGTTATGGAAACGGTAAGCCGGGGATTATCCATGTTATCATCTAAACCGTGGACGATTGCATTTTCAATCAGCGGCTGCAGCAGAAAGCGGGGCAGGTATGTTCCCTTAATGGAATCCGGAACCGTTAACGTATAAGTGAGACGCTCAGACATCAGTGATTTCTGCAGAGTCAGATAACAGCTTAAGAATTCAGCCTCTTTTTCATAGGTGATAAATGAATTTCCTTTATTTAAAGAGATGCGGAACAACCTGGACAGTGAATATACCAGTTCGGCTATTTCATCCTGATCATAAGCGATTGCTTTCCAGTAGAGTAAATCCAGTGTATTATATAGAAAATGCGGATTTATCTGTGTCTGAAGAGCGGCAAGCTGCGCCTTTTGCTCCTGTATTTTGATCTCGTAATTCTGCTGAATCAGCTCCCGGATACGGTTTACCATCTGGTTATAGCCTTCGGTTAACTGTCCGATTTCATCGTTATATTTGATTTCTACCTGCTGATCGAAATCTCCTGTCTGAAAATGCTGAATGGAGTGCAGGAGCTTTTTCATCGGGGAAGTGACGGCAGAAGTGATCAGGGACGCAATCAGGATAAAGACAGTGATGGCGGCAACTGCAATCAGGATGATGTAAGTAATGGTTGTAGAAAGAGAGGGTGCTGGCTGGTGGGATAAATCCGTATAGTAAGTAATGGTCCAGCCCAGTGAGTTCTCTTTTGTGATACATTTCAGATAACGGATGTCCTGAGACTTTTCGTATGCAATCTCCGTGTTCTGTCCTGCCGCTTTCGAAAAGGCAGGTTCTTTCATGCCATACTGATAAAGCTGGCGCCCCTTGGAATCAGTCATGGTTAGACCGCTGACGGACGTGTCAATCACAGATTTGCACTGGGCGTCAAAGGTGGATGTATTGATTCCAAGGAGGAGATATCCCAGCAGGTTGAAGCTTTCATGGGTATCTTTAATGGTTCGGATATACAGTATCTTATCCTGCACGTTGTTTTCCAGAATGGAAGTATCACCAGCCGGCATGGGATAACATGCAAAGTCGTAGTCATTTTTTATAAAGTCCAGCAAGGAATCACTTTTTACCAGATTCTCATATTTCTGAAGTCCAAAGCTGGTATCCGTAGTGATATAATATCCGCTGTTTAAATTTGTCTGGTTTATCACACCGGCAAAGCTGAAGTTATTCTTAGACATAATCGTAGTAAATAAGAAGTCATGGAGGTAGGCATCTGTAGTCGTTCCTGTATTTACCGGGCGGTCAGCCAGAATATTAAGCAGGGTGCGGTTTAAATAGGGGGTGGAAGACATGTCCAGAAGATAGGACTGGAGATTGTCAATGTAATTGTTGAACTGATTGGTGATCTCCATATGGGATGCTTCCAGCTGTCTGTTGATTTCTTTTTGCGCATTTCGGATAGAGACAAAGCTAAAAATCACACTGTATAATAGGATGATAAAGGTCATGGCAAGAACGACTTTGAATTTCAGACCCATGCTACGATACCATTTTTTCATTGGCAGGCTCCTTTCACTGCAATCAGGCAGCTAAACGTTATCAATCAGAAGGCGCTTCCACGATCAGAACCTGTACGCCGTTATTCTGCAGTGTTTCCAGCAGTTCTTTGGAAATGCCGGAATCGGTGATAAGGGTAAAGCCTTCTCTTAACCGGGTTAGCTGTACAAAGCTCTTTTTCCCAAACTTTGTAGAATCGGCAACTACCACGATATGTCTGGAAGATTCCAGTACCGCAGTAAAAGTACCGGCTTCAATATAGTTATAGTTATAGATGATCCCGTTTTCATCAATCGTGGCGGCGCCGATAAAGGCATAGTCAAAAGAAAAACTGCGGATCATATTTTCTGCAACATGTCCCACCGCATTGAGGGAGGGGAGAATCAGCTGTCCTCCGATTGAAATGACCGTATAATCCGGGTGGTTAGCCAATACCTGGGAGACACTTACATTATCGGTTACTAAAGTAGCGGCGCTCAAGGAAAAGTTCATCTGCAGTGCCATACAGTACAGGGTGGTGCCGGATGCAATATAGACAGAGCTGCATCCGCTTCCAAGGCTGGCGCTGTGCAGATACCCGGATGCGGCATGTCCCAGTGCCATTTTCAGTTCATGATTGTTATTCAGCCTGGTCTGGAAGGGGGCATCACTAATTAAGGAAGCGGATGCCTGTACCAGAGTGGCGCCGCCGTGATGGCGGATTACTTTTTTATCATCCTCCAGTGCCTGGAGATCTCTTCGAATCGTCATATCGGACACATGAAATTCCGTACACAGTTCTAATACGCTGGCAGTACCGTCGTGAAGACGCATGTATTCCAGGATCTGGTCAGTTCGTTTATTTTTCATAGGGGCTTAAATTCCTCTCTTTTTATTCCATGTGGATGAGCCTGTTTCCAGCCTTGCAGACTGACAAAATAATCAGCACTGTCGCGGTAGTTTTCGGCTGGATAGAGTACAGGTTCGTGTCTTTAAATATTATAATATGAGACAAAAGAAAATACAAGGGTATTCCAGGTATTTATGTTTGAAATCGAAAATAATCAAACAAAAATATCAAGAAATCAGAAATGTAAAGGCATAAATAACAAAAAACGAACAGAAATATGTTTGAATACTAAAAATAAATAACAGATATAAAACAAAATTTACTTGACAAATACATACGTCTGTGATTATATTAGGATATAAACATAACGAACATAAATCAGACATTTATTAAACATGAATTTTTACGGTGATTCCTATAAAAGTAAAATACGTTAGAGAAATGTTCTGGAGTGTATTTGAAAATGCTTTCTGGCAGATGGCGGAATGATTTTCAACACGCTCTAAGATGAGGAATCCGGTTGGCACGCGCAGATAAGGCGCAGAATAGGAGGAAATTATGCCATTAGTTACAAGTAAGCAGATGCTGTTAGATGCTCAGGCTGGAGGGTATGCAGTAGGGGCGTTCAATGCGGAAAATATGGAAATGGTGCAGGCAATTATTGCTGCTGCGGAGGAATTAAATGCTCCGGTAATGATACAGACAACGCCATCAACCGTTAAATACGCAAGCCTTGACGCATATCTTGCCAATGTAGCGGCAATTGCAAAAAAGGCAAGTGTACCGGTATGTATGCACCTGGATCATGGAAGCAGTTTTGAACTGGCAATGCAGGCACTTCGCACCGGATATACATCTATTATGATCGATGGCTCCCACAGTGTTTTCGAAGAAAACATTGCGCTTACAAAGCGGGTAGTGGATGCCTGTGCACCATCTGATGTGCCGGTTGAGGCAGAACTTGGAAAAGTAGGTGGAAAAGAAGATGATCTGGACGGCGGAGCCGGCGGATATACCGTACCGGAAGAAGCAAAAGAATTCGTAGAGAGAACAGGTGTAGGTTCTCTGGCTGTGGCAATCGGAACAGCTCACGGAGTTTATTCCGGAATTCCAAAGCTGGATCTGGACCGCTTAAGCGAAATCCGTAAGCTGGTATCTATTCCTCTGGTACTGCACGGAGCATCCGGATTATCCGATGAGGCTGTACAGGAGAGTATTAAGCGCGGTATCTGTAAAGTGAATTTCGCTACGGAACTTCGTATTGCATATACAGACGGTGTGAAAAAAGTGCTGGCTGATGCGCCGGATACCTTTGATCCGAAAAAATATGGTGCAGCAGGACGCGAAAATGTAAAACAACTTGTAATGAACCGTATAAAAGTATGCCACAGTGACGGGAAAGCAAAATAGGCAGAAAATTTAATAAATGGCTGGGAAAAAATATAAGGAGAAGGGAAATGCCACAAATTATTTTTCAGTCTGTTTAAAAGTGGCTAGTGGGTTTGAATCATGAAAGCAGGAGTTGTATATGCCAAAAATGATATTCGTTATGATGATATTGAGAAACCATCTGCAGGACCGGGAAAAGTACTGATCAAAGTAAAATATACCGGAATCTGCGGTTCAGATGTGCCAAGGGTGAATGGAGATGCATGTCATTTCTTCCCAAATGTGCTGGGACATGAATTTTCCGGAACAGTTGAAGAGATCGGTGATGGAGTAACTTCTTTAAAGCCGGGAGACCGGGTAGCAGGCGTCCCCCTTGTACCATGTATGAAGTGTGAAGACTGCCAGAAGGGGAATTATTCTCTGTGCAAACACTACAGCTTTATCGGTTCCAGAGAATACGGCAGCTTTGCCCAGTACGTAGTTGTACCGGAAAAAAATGCGGTTAAATTTGAAGATGAGGTAAGCTTTGAGCAGGGCGCATTTTTTGAACCGGCAACCGTAGCACTTCACGGTTTACAGCGCTGTGATTATACAGGCGGGAAAACCGTAGCGATTCTGGGCGGCGGAACAATCGGGATGCTGACTATGCAGTGGGCTAAGATATTTGGTGCCGCAAAAGTAGTGGTATTCGATATCGCAAAAGAGCGTTTGGATCTGGGAACCCGCTTAGGTGCGGATGCAGTAATCAATACGCTGGAAGAAGATTACATACAGCAGGCAATGGCACTGACTGACGGCAAGGGATATGACTTTGTATATGAAACAGCAGGAAATACCATTACTATGAAAATGGCATTCCAGCTGGCAGCAAATAAAGCAGAGGTGTGCTTCATCGGTACCCCTACCAAAGAATTATCCTTTACGGTAAGCGAGTGGGAGAATATGAACCGGAAAGAATTTAAGCTTACCGGCTCCTGGATGTCCTACAGTGCACCATTTCCGGGAAAAGAATGGGAACTGACGGCACATTATTTCAAAACGGGTCAGTTAAAATTCGACGATTCTTTTATTTACAAGAAGCTGGGGCTCAGCCAGATTGCAGATGCTTTTGAAATGTTTAAGACACCAGGTGCGGTGAAGGGAAAGATTTTGATTGACAGCGAAGCTTAGAGCGTGTTTGAAAATTGCTTTCTGGCAGCTGCACGATATAACAAATAGGAAACAGAAAGGCTGTGGCTATGTGCACAGCCTTTCTTATAGGAAAAAATGATCAGTGAGGCAGGGATATCCGGCTGCACGGAACAGGAGGAAAATATGATCACAACAGTGACACTGAATGTAGCAGTTGATAAAGCTTATGTAGTAGATGAATTGAAAAAGGGAGAAGTTATGCGTGTAAAAACCTGCTCCAATACGGCAGGCGGAAAGGGACTTAACGTAGCCAAGGTAGCAAGGCTTTGCAAAGAAGAAGTGCTTGCAACCGGTTTTGTAGGCGGACACAATGGTGCATATGTGGAAGAATTGCTGGAGGGATACCAGGTAAAAAGCCATTTTGTCCATGTAAAAGGGGAGACCAGAAGCTGTATCAATGTACTGGCGGCAGATGGAAGTTCCACAGAATTTCTGGAACCGGGTGAGCCCATAGAACCTTTGGAAGCAGAAGCTTTTCTATCTCAGTTTAAGGAGATAGCAGAGAAAAGTGAGGTTGTTACTATTTCAGGAAGTGTCCCCAAAGGGGTAGAGATCAGCATTTATGGAAAGCTGATTGATATGGTAAAGGCGGCGGGACATAAGGTGATTCTGGATACAAGCGGAAAGCTTTTGGAAGAAAGTATTAAGTCATGTCCGACTATGATTAAACCGAATGACGATGAAATTGAAGCATTGCTGGGAGTACCGGTCACAAACAGGGAAGAGATTATTGCCGGTGCCAGAAAGCTTCGGGAAATGGGAATACCAATGGTAGTGGTTTCTCTTGGCAGTGAGGGGGCACTATTGGTTACCAAAGAAGGTGTCTACCATGGAAAACCTCCGAAACTGGAAGTTGTGAATACGGTGGGATGCGGGGACTCTATGACAGCGGCGTTTGCTGTGGGACTATACAGAGGTTATGATTCCGAAGAGATGCTCAGATATGCAGTGGCAGTTTCCGCTGCAAATGCTTTAACCATGAAGACAGGAAGCTTTCTGGAAAAAGATATGCAGGAGATACTGCCACTGGTAGAAGTCAAAAAGATATCTTGACTAACGTATTCATTTTAGAAAAAATGGATCGCATGGATCATGCCGGCGGTTCCGATACTGTAGGCAGCGATCACCCAGGGCTTTCCAAGAAGGATAATTGTTGTGAATTTCTTCCAGTGCATCCGGGTGAGCCCGGCGATAAAACAGAGCAGATCGTCGGGAGCAGCCGGAAGGAAAATAGCAAGCATGAAAAAGATGTCGAATTTCTTTCCTTTCTCCAGCCAGGATGCGTATTTATCGTATGTTTTTTCACTCACAAATTTTTTGACAAAGTCAATTCCGTATCTGCGGGCAATGATAAAAGCAAGGATGGAACCGATGCACATACCGATATAGCTATAAACGAATCCCATAACAGGCCCGAATACCAGGGCGCCTACAATACATGTTACAAATCCGGGAAGAACCGGTATTACCACCTGTAAAGCCTGAATAAACATAAATACAAGCGGTCCCCACAAGCCAAGACCCTTAATAAAAGCAGTCAGAGATTCTTTTGATTCAAAAATGCCTGCGCGGTACCCATATACCGCAAATATGATACAGAGGACAACAGTCAGCACGGTTATCATATTTGTTATAAGGGGAATGTGATTCTTTAATTTTTCAGCCATAGAGGATCTCCTTGTTTCGTTTCTATTTATTCTTACAAATGCAATGTATTCTTATATTAATATATATCCGGCCAGTTTCTGTAAAGTCTTGACTTATTATAGTAGCTTTTGTTTTTTAAGCCAGAATATGTGAATGTTATTTATTAAATATAGAATATATCATAAATGTTAAGAATCACTGGATGTAATTCTTAAAAAATCCTGACAAAGTTGTAAAGAATCTAATAAGTTTTTACCAGATACAGAACAACCTCACTGAACAGTAAAATACTGGAAGCTGAGGTTGTTCTTTTTGATATAAAATAAAATGACATGAGCCGGACAGGATATGAAAAAAAGTATAAATTCCCTATTGACATTTTCTGCGTTTCTACCTATAATGCAATTAAAGGTATCGTAATTTAAAACATAGTTTCATAATACGAAACTATATGTAGATCAAAGAGTAAACAAAGCGAAGTATAAAGCGAAGTACAAAGCCTAGAACAAAGCTAAAAACAAAGCGTAAAACAAAATACAAAACAAAAAGCAAAACAAAAAGCAAAACAAAGTATAGTACAAAATGCAAAACAAAAAGTAAAATGTAGTGCAAAACAAAATGCAATACAAAATGCAAAACAAAATACAAATCAAGATCTATAATAAGGAGGATTTATATCATGAATGAAATTTTAAAAGAGATTTCCAAAATGGGAATTGTACCGGTAATCGCATTAGATGACGCAAAAGATGCAAAACCACTGGCACAGGCACTCTGCGAAGGAGGACTTCCATGTGCGGAAGTTACATTCCGTACGGCAGCCGCAGAGGAGTCTATCCGCATAATGGCACAGGAATTTCCGGAAATGCTGGTAGGAGCGGGAACTGTGCTGACTACGGAGCAGGTAGACCGTGCAGTGGCAGCAGGTGCGAAATTTATTGTAAGCCCGGGATTGAATCCAAAAGTAGTAAAATACTGTGTGGATAAAAACATTCCAATTACACCGGGAACCTCAAGTCCTACTGATATTGAACAGGCCATTGAGTTAGGTCTGGAAGTTGTTAAATTTTTCCCGGCAGAGGCGTCCGGCGGTCTTGCCAAAATCAAAGCTATGGCAGCGCCTTATGTAAATATGAAGTTCATGCCAACAGGCGGCATTAATGCAAAAAACCTGATTGATTACTTAAACTTCCCGAAGATTATTGCCTGTGGCGGCAGCTGGATGGTAAGCAAAGATATGATCACAGCAGGGGAATTTGATAAAATAAGGGATATGACGAAAGAAGCAGTGACCGCAATGCTTGGTTTCGAATTGGCGCATGTTGGTATCAATGCTGCTGATAAAGATGAAGCGGTAAACACAGCAGCTTCATTTGAGCAGATCTTTGGATTTGCAAAGAAGGCTGGCAATTCTTCTGTTTTTGCCGGCAGTGCAGTGGAAGTGATGAATACACCAGGTTATGGAACGAACGGGCATATCGCAGTCAAAACCAATTACATCGACAGGGCAGTTTACCATTTGGGCAAACAGGGCGTTACCTTCAATGAAGAATCAGCAAAATGTGATGAAAAAGGAAACTTGATCGCGATTTATTTAGAAGGCGAGTTTGGCGGATTTGCAGTACATTTAGTGAGAAAATAAGAGGAAATCCATAGATTTTTCAGAACCCTAATATAGAATTTTTCATACACATTATTAATACAGGTTTACTATTCAGATTAAATTTACGGAGGAAATAAAATATGAGCAAGAAAGTAATAACATTTGGAGAAATTATGCTGAGACTGGCACCGGAAGGATATTACCGGTTTGTGCAGGCTGAAAATTATGGTGCGACTTATGGCGGAGGAGAAGCAAATGTAGCTGTTTCCCTGGCGAATTATGGACTGGACGCAGCTTTTGTCACCAAGCTTCCCAAACACGAAATTGGCCAGGCGGGAGTGAATTCTCTTCGCAGATTTGGAGTGGATACTTCTTATATCACAAGAGGCGGAGACCGAGTGGGCATCTATTTTCTGGAAAAAGGTGCAAGCCAGAGACCAAGTAAAGTAATCTATGACCGTGCCGGTTCTTCCATAGCAGCAGCAACCACTGCGGATTTTGACTGGGATCAGATTTTTGAAGGAGCAAATTGGTTCCATTTTACCGGAATTACTCCTGCATTAGGAGACAATGTAACAGAAATCTGTCTGGAAGCCTGCAAAAAAGCAAAGGAAAAAGGTATTACTGTAAGCTGTGATTTGAATTACCGCAACAAGCTCTGGTCAAAAGAAAAAGCGGGCCAGGTAATGGGTGAACTTTGTAAATACGTGGATGTATGTATTGCAAATGAGGAAGATGCCAGCGATGTATTCGGGATCAAAGCAGCAAATACAGATGTAACTTCCGGAAAAGTAAACCATGAGGGATATAAAGATGTTGCCAAACAGCTGGCTGAGAGATTTGGATTCTCTAAAGTGGCAATTACCCTTCGCGGCTCCATTTCTGCAAATGACAACAATTGGGCAGCCATGCTTTATGACGGAAGTGATTTCTACTTCAGCAAGAGCTATCTCATGCATATCGTAGACCGTGTAGGCGGAGGGGATTCCTTCGGTGGCGGATTAATCTACGCATGCTTAAATGATTTTGCACCCCAGCAGACCATTGAATTTGCAGTTGCAGCAAGCTGTCTGAAGCACAGCATTGAAGGTGACTTCAATCAGGTATCCGTTGATGAAGTGATGAAACTTGCCGGCGGAGACGGATCAGGACGTGTACAGAGATAAGAAATTGCTTGAAAACCAGCGGAATTATAAATGTGAAACAGAGATAATGCCATGATCATATAAGCTATGAAAACATCCTGTGTCTATATTGGGGATTCAAACGTTATAGACAATTAGGTGTATCTGACAGAACAGGATGTATAAATAGATCAATCCTAAAATGTAAAATGAAAGAATAAGCATATAATTATTTGCCGATTATATGCTTATTCTTTTTGTATCAATATGATCCATAAGCTCCACTTTAAGCCTCTAAATGTTTTCCACTTCCTGCCGGTAGGCAAACAGCGTACATCCCCCTTGATGGATGTCTGCTTTTTCTTCAATCGCCCTTACTTTTTCAAAGAAATCTGACTGCAGAACTTCTAAGAGAGAGGCCTGGGTCAGGTTTAACTTTGAATATGGTGAAAAAGGACATGGTTCTGCGCCACCTGCTGGATTAATATGGAAGAATCCCCGTCCTGCTGCAAGACAGCCGCCCATGGCTGCTTCATCCCCCGGAAATGACAAAATAATCATTTTTTCGCAATCTGCTTTTAATTCCTGTACATTTGCCTGTAACAGGTTTAGATCGTCATCGGTTAAGACCAGAGATTCCGTTCCTTTTTCAACCGGAACATATTCCACATAAAAGATGATGCTGCAGCCCTGGCTTTGAAGTTCGTCAACAAATTTTCTGCCGGTTACGTATTCCAGGTTGTGGTGGGTAACGGTGACAGAGGTGCCATACAATATTTGCCGTTGCTTTAGCTCAGACATAACTTCGGAGAGCTGATCAGCGATGCCTGGGCCTCTTCGCAGGTCGGTGTCAGCAGCAGTACCTTCCATACTGAGCACCGGGATTAAATTGCGGCAGTTGTGAAACAAATCTATGTACGCCCCGTCAATCAATGTGCCGTTTGTAAATACGGGAAAGATAATATCGGGATAGTTCCCCGCCAGGGAGAGGATATCTTTGCGAAGAAGCGGCTCACCTCCTGCCAGAAGGATAAAGGATATGCCAAGTGCATTAGCCTGTTCAAATATACTTTTCCAGTGGGAGACATCCATTTCAGTTTTCTGCTGATGGTCGCTGCACGCCCCGTCAGCCCTGGCATAACACCCGGTACAATGGAGGTTGCAGCGGGAAGCAATGCTTGCAATCAGGAAAGGGGGAATATGGATGCCTCTTTGTTCCTGTTCGGCTCTTATTTTTGCGTTTCTCGTAAGCTGAGGTGTGAAATCCATTATAAAGCGGCGGTTTTTCTTATCCGTAAAATAAAATTTAGCTGCAGTCCGGGCAATAGACAGGATGCCCTGATTCATAAATAAACTAATATCCATAGCGTTCCCTTTCAATGTGGTGTGCGGTTGAGCAGTTCAAATTGGTCGATATGCTTCTCTAATAATTGCAGTGCCTCTGCTTCCAGTTCGGGATGATTATCATACTGATTGATCAGCAGAAAGATGGGTGAATAAAAATTCAGTGCCAGAATCTTTGGATCCAACTCTTTAAAATATTTTCTTTTGACCATTTCTCCGAACAGCTGGGTTTGAAACTCTAGGGGCAAGCGGAAGAAAAACGAATGAAAAGTTTCACCCGCCTTGGTGCTTTTAAACTGTTCTATGGTTAACATCCGTCGGAATTTAGAAGCTTCTTCGGATTTTAACCAGAATAAAAACATGGACTTTGTCATTTCTTTTAAAGGATTTAGACCATTCTTAATATAGGCTCCTGCCACCTGGGACAGATCACCGTCGGGAATATGAAATTCCTGGGCTACAATTGCATATTGTCCTTCAATCCGTTTGATAATGGTATCAAATATATCCTGTTTGTTTTTAAAATGCCTGTAGAGGGCACTTTCACGGATACCAACAGCTCCCGAAATCTCCCGTACAGATACACCATCATATCCATTATCAGAAAACAGGCTCAGTGCTTCCTGCAGGATCAGTTCTTTTGTATTACGTTTTGGCATGGTACTCCTTTCTAAATAAAAAAAGTTAACGTTTGTTCACTTAATGATATTATAGTTAACAAGTGTTCACATGTCAAGAGAAAAATTTGACAAAAATTTTGCCCCCAATTTTCATCCAGTCCTTCGCCGAAGGCAAATTTCAATGGGCTGGATGTGTAACAGTTCATGCTGTCTGAACTGTTACGATTTTCTGAAAAATGATTTTCACAAAATGGATTTACCGTATTGACGTCCTTCGCTTTCTGTGATATATTACAACTAATTTAGAGCAATGGCTTTATGCCTACTGCATCTTAGAAAGAACGAGGTGTCTGTAAGAATATGATTATTTGAGGACTGAATGAAACTTATGAAAAGTAAATGGAAAATGAAGGCTAAGATAAAATTAGTCTTATTTGTTGTATTTACTCTGTTCAGTCTGAATCTATGCTTACGGATCATTTATGATAATATTGAACAAGCTACAAAGTAAACCAGTACTCTTTCAGTTTGATAGGGGTATGGATAGTTTGTATTACAGGTGCATTTTGCCTGCTTGTTTTCGTATGCTGATTTCCCTGCTGAACAGAGTGTTTAGGAGGGATTTTTTTGTTATTAAAAGTACAGAATTTAAAAAAAGGCTATGGGATTCAGGAGTTGTTCTGCATAGACCGGCTTACCATTGAAGAAGGAGACCGCATTGGACTGGTGGGGTTAAACGGCGCAGGAAAAAGTACGTTACTGCATATCCTGTATGGAAGTGAACGTGCAGATGAAGGAGAGATTAACAGATACTGTGATATTGCCATGATTGAACAGTGTCAGGAAGAGCCGGATGATCAGCACAATCTGCTTGTCAGCCCACAGCTTCTCAGCCGGATGCAGATAAAAGATTCTGCCTGCAAAAGCGGCGGAGAGAAAACAAGACAGGCAATCGCAGCGGCTTTATCCCAGGGTAGCGGGCTTCTGTTCGCAGATGAACCAACGACCAATCTGGATGTGAATGGGATAGAAACGCTGGAAAAAATGCTTATGGGATACCGGGGCGCCTTTGTATTGATTTCCCATGACCGGTATCTGCTGGACAAAGTATGTACCTCGATCTGGGAGATTGAGGAGGGGAAACTTCGTGTGTTCCCCGGGCGCTATTCTCAGTGGAAGGAGCAGAAAGAACGGGAACGGGAATTTGCAATGTTCGAATTTGAGCAGTACCAGCAGGAGCGTAAAAGGATCACGATTGCCATGAATCAGGTGAAGAATGAAGCATCCCAGATGTTAAAACCACCAAAGCAGATGGGGCACAGTGAGTGGATGCTGTATAAGGGTGTGGCGAGAGAACAGCAGAAAAATGTTCAGAGCAGAGGCAAAGCCATGGAAAAACGCCTGGAAAAGCTGGAGGTTAAAGAAAAACCGAAGGAACTGGCTCCCGTGGTGATGCGGCTGGGTATGGATAATCCGCTGTCCGGGAAGACGGCAGTGAGAATACAGGGACTGACCGTCCAGTATGGGAAGAAGATGGTTCTAGATGATGCAGATCTGATATTGAAGGCGCATAAATGTACCGTTATGATGGGGGCAAATGGGACCGGAAAGTCCACGCTGATTAAAAAGATTATGGAACATCATCCTTCTGTGTATTTGAATCCGGATGTTAAAATTGGTTATTTTTCACAGGAACATGAAACACTGGATATGAATAAGACCGTTTTGGAAAATGTAAGGGCTGACTCTAATTTAAAGGAGCATGTGATTCGCTGTATTCTGGCAAATCTCTATCTCACCGAACAGCATATTCATAAACCGGTCTCCGTGTTATCAGGGGGTGAACGGGCGAAAGTAATGCTGGCAAGGCTGATGGCTTCTGATGTGAATGTATTAATCCTGGACGAACCTACGAACCATATCGATATGTATACTGCAGAAGCGCTGGAAGGACTGCTGGATAAGTGGGAAGGGACCATGCTGATCGTCACCCATGACAGAAGTCTGGCTAAAAACACGGCGGACCGATTGGTATTTCTGGAGAAAGGAAAATTAGAGACTTTCGAGGGAAACTGGGAAGCTTATGAGCAGGAAAAAGAACGTGCATCCAAACCGAAAGAAGTGCTGCAGCTTGATAAGACACTGCTCAGTATGAAAATGGCAGAATTGAGTATGCGGCTGCGCAAGCCAAAAAAAGGTGATAATGTGCTGAAATTAAAGGAAGAGCTGGATCAGGTGACGGAGGCTTACTATCAGGTAAACCAATAAACTGCAAAAAATAAATTGCAAATAAACTGAAAAAAACTGCAAATTATGAAGTGCCGTAAGAGGCGGCAGTTATGGCAATTATCACCTATATTTTTCTTAAGCTTTTTCACCTTGACATGCTATACTGAATATGTTAGATTAGTTAGAAATCGATTTGCACTGCATTACATTCTAATAAAAAGAATGCGAGATCAACAGTACAAACTGAGCAGGCGATAAACCATCTGGTTTGTGGGGCCGGGCCGCTAAGCGGCAGCAGATGGTTATGAAACGCATCTGTGGGACAGTAGTATGTTCCGCAGGTGTGTTTTTTGTTTTCCGAACAGGACAGCGCATCTTATGAATGAGTATGAGTATGAGGCATGGTCGGTTAACATTCAGAATAGGGGGAAAAAGTATGAAATCAAATCAACAAATTGCAACAAAAGTATCTATTGTCACAATTATAGGGAATGTCATTTTATCTCTGTTTAAGCTCTATGCAGGTGTTTTTGCGAAATCAGGGGCTATGATCTCCGATGCAGTCCATTCTGCTTCGGATGTATTTAGTACATTAATCGTAATTCTTGGAGTTAAAATGGCGAGCAAGGAGTCGGATAAAGAACATCCATATGGCCATGAGCGAATGGAATGCGTGGCAGCACTGGTACTTGCCATAGTACTGGGGATTACCGGTCTGGGAATCGGTTACAGCGGCGTACTTAAGATCTTTACCGGGGACAGGGCATCACTGGCGGTTCCGGGGCTTCTGGCGCTTGCGGCTGCGATTATTTCCATTATATCAAAGGAAGCAATGTACTGGTATACCAGGGCAGCGGCTAAAAAAATTAATTCCGGTGCACTGATGGCGGATGCATGGCATCACCGTTCCGATGCCCTGTCATCTATTGGCAGTATGATTGGTATTCTTGGAGCCAGACTTGGACTTCCGGTCTTAGACCCAATTGCCAGTGTGGTAATCTGTATCTTTATTTTAAAGGCGGCATTTGATGTGTTTAAAGATGCCATTGATAAAATGATGGATAAGGCATGTGAAGATGAAGTGGTTGATGAGATGTGCAGAGTAATCAGCCGTCAGGAAGGTGTTATGGGGATAGACCAGATCAAAACAAGGCTGTTTGCAGACAAAATCTATGTGGATATTGAGATCCAGGCAGACGGAGAGGAAACGCTCACCAAAGCCCATACCATAGCACAGAGAACTCATGATGAGATTGAAGGAGCATTTCCAAGGGTAAAGCACTGCATGGTACATGTGAACCCGGGCAGAAAAGTTTAGAGCGGGAGGAAACCTAAGCCCGCGTAAGGTTTTTAACCCACTTATAACTGTTTACCCGTATAAAAGCAATGACACATTTAAAGATCTGATCGGAGTTCAGACAGCATACCACAATAATCGGTGACCAGCGGAAGTAAAATGCGGCAAGAAAAGACAGGGGGATGACAATGCACCAGATACTGATGATATCATTAATCATGGTAAATCTTGTATCGCCCCCACCTCTTATTAATCCCGTCAGAACCGGCATCTGGTAAGCGGTGCCAATACAGGTAACACATAAAATGGTTAAAAATGCATTTGCCAGGTACTTGGTTTCTTCCGATAATGCGTATAATCCCAGAATAGGGGTCTTTAACAGGAAAAGGGAAATACTGGTTAAAATTCCGATGCAGAGGAACATCAGCTGTAAAGTTCTGGTATATTCTTTTACCTTATGCATATCACCACAGCCGATGGTCTTGCCGATTACAATTGTGGCACAGGAGGCGGCACCTACGGATGCTACTTTCAGAATCAGGAACAGGGTAGATGCTACGCTGTTGGCTGCTATGGCATTGGATTGCAGGTGTCCCAGGATCACGGTCTGCATGGCAGTGGATAATCCCCACATGCCCGCCACGATGATTACCGGGTAGCATATATGGATATAGTCTTGAAGGAGGGACCGGTCGCAGTGCAGCAAATGTCTGAGTTTTAAACGTAATTTCTGGTCTTTTTTATACAGGTAGAAACAGACGATGACCAGTTCACTGATTCGTGCAGCAAGCGTACCGATGGCAGCGCCCTTAGCCCCCATTTCCGGAAATCCAAAATGTCCGTAGATCAGCGTATAATTAATACAGCAATTAATAACCAGAGTACTAATTGAAATATAGAATGCAATCTTTACGCATTCCACACTTCGCAGGGATGCCAGAAGTACCGTTGAAATGGCAAATACTATGTAGGTAAAACGAATAATGGACAGGTATTCCATGCCGGCTGTAATGATTGCTTCATCGTTGGTAAACAGGCTCAGTACCCCATGGGGAAAGAGACTGACCACAATGAACAAAAGAACGGCAAAAAGCAAAGCCGCCCGCAGGGCAATGGCAGCAAGCTTACGTATAGGCTCTGTCCGCTGCTGTCCCCAGTACTGGCTGCCCAATACCACAAGACTGTCACCGCATCCATTCATCAGCTGCTGAAGAACAAACTGGATTTGATTAACTGCAGCTACACCGGACAGTGCAGTTTCATTATATGCCCCAAGCATAATATTATCAGCCAGATTGACGCTTAAGACAATTACATTCTGAAGGACCAGGATCCAATACAGAGAGAAAAAATTATGATAAAAACTGCGATCTTTTGTGAACATGTAGCGCCTCCTGAATGTATTTTATATGGATCTATTTGAATAATTAATTTAACAGGAATATTCTAGCATAGTAGGTTAGGGAAGTCTATAGAGTAAATTAAAAGCAGTAACCACTTTACAAGAAAGTTGATTACTGCTATAATACAGATAACAGGTATCATAAGTAAAAACTTATGTTTGCCCTCAGGTTGGAATGATTATCCTAATCTTTTGGACGGAAGAGGATAATCATTTTTTATTGCTCAATTTTATTAATTGAACAATAAGAGTGATTAATGCTACAACAAATGTACCAAATAAGAACATTAAGGTCAATGCTTCAGATACTGTCATCAGGCTCACTCCCCTTTCCTATTTTTTATAGTTATGGAAGATCACCTCCTCTTATGTATAATGTAAGAGGGCAAACACTCGTAATTATCCTACGACTCTGTTATCATTCTTATATTTTATCATATTGTTTTAAATATGTCCATAACAACTAGACTTTATTGTAAAACTGTTAAAAAGTACTCTTATTATTTATAAAGATATGCTGAATCGTTTGAACTACCAACTATTATTGCTCACTTTTCTTTTAGATAAATTTGATTGATTATTATCTATATGAAGAAGTTTTCAAAAGGTTTTTGCAACATGTATTTATGTACTTTTTATGATCTTAAACGTCATACCTCACTTCCGAATGCCCTGGCTTTTCATGTATCTGGTTGTACAAACACAATTGTCATAACCATTAATATTTTTTGAAGCAGATGTTAATCTGCTTATTTTTTTATGCCAAAATTTCCTGGCGTAATTTCCCACTCTGAAATAGTATTTTTATAGAGATTTATATGATAAAATAATTGCGTTATTTATTAATGAATGGAATAAACGATATTCCAAAAAAGGAGTGGTCATAATGCAGTATAAAATCTTAGCAGTAGATGATGAAATACATATTTTAAAGTTATTAAAGGATTATTTTAATATGCAGGGATATCTGGTGTATACGGCCTGCGGCGGCAGCGAGGCGCTGGAGAAAATTGAAATGCAGCCGGATATTATACTGCTGGATATTAATATGCCTGATATGAATGGGCTGGACGTGTGCAAGAAGATCAGGGACCACGTCAGCTGTCCGATTTTGTTTTTGACGGCAAAAGTGGAAGAGCGGGACCGGATTAACGGGCTGATGATCGGCGGGGATGATTATATATTAAAACCCTTTAGTATAGAAGAATTAGGGGCAAGGGTAGCGGCACATCTGAGGCGGGAACACCGGAGCGGGGGAAAGGAAACCCTGAAATTTACCGATGATCTGCTGATTAATTACACGGAGCGGAGCATCTATTATCAGGAGAAGGAAATCAACTTAACGAAAACAGAATTTGATATTATCGAACTGCTGTCCATGAACCGGGGGCAGATTTTCAGTAAAGAGACGATTTATGAGCGCATCCGGGGATTTGACGGAGAAAGCGACAGTAATATCATAGCAGAACATATCCGACGGATTCGGCTGAAGATTGGGAAGTATGCGGATAAAACTTATGTAGAAACGGTGTGGGGAGTGGGATATAAATGGATTGGGTAGATGAACTGTTATTGAAATTTAAAAAAAAGATGCTGGATGTTTCCCTGAAAAGGGCGATGGCAACGTATCTGTTGATCGCTATTGGAGCAGTCTTAATCCTTTTTGCAGTGAGTATGGCGGTCAGTGAAAAATGGAGTACCCTCCTTAGCATCCGTTATTTTGGAAACACTTATGGGATAACTACCAATCTGGTATGGACTGAGGTTGATATGACATTGACGGATCGTATTCTGACTTTTGCAGTGTTCTTTGTCCAGTCATTTAGTATTGTGATCTACAGTATAGCCGGAGTCATCATTACCTCTTATTTGTTTTATAAGAACAAGCTCTCGGAACCGATTGAAATATTAAAGCGGCAGGTAAGCTACATCGGTAACAATGAACTGGGATATGAGTGTGTCTATGAGGGAAAGGATGAGCTGGGTGAGGTCTGCAGTGCTTTCGAACAGATGCGCCTTACCCTGATTGAAAATAATAAAAGAATGTGGAATATGATGGAGGAACAGCGACGCTTAAATGCGGCTTTTGCACATGATCTTCGCACGCCTCTTACAGTCATCCACGGATATGCGGATTTTTTAACCAAATATTATCCTACGGGTAAAATTACCGAAGAGCAGATGATGGAAAATTTTGATCTCATTAATGCCCAGGCAATGCGGCTGATGAATTTTACCAATACAATGAAGGAAGTGGGCAGCCTGGAAGCCCTGGAATTAAACCGGAAGGATATGAAAGGGGAAACCCTTTTAAAAAGAACAGAAGGGATCGCACAGATTATGGAAGAGATGGGGGAAATTAAGGTTTCCTGTAATTCCATGCTTCCAATGGATTCAGAATGGTTTATGGACGAGATGATTTTTATGGAAATTCTGGAAAATATGTTGTCCAATGCAATGCGCTATGCCAGGTCAAATGTTGTGATTACGCTGGACAGCAGTGAAGATGACAGGGAATTATACCTCTATGTCCAGGATGACGGGGAAGGATTTACAAAAGAAGGGCTTAAGATGGCAGACCGTCCATATTACAGTGACCAGAAGGGAAAAGATGATGGCACACATTATGGAATCGGTCTGTTTATCTGTAAGTTTTTATGTGAAAAACATGGAGGGAGCCTGGATCTGGCGAACAGTATAGACGGGGGAGCAATTATTTGTGCAATTTTCGGTATGAAATAGGAAAAGTGTAGATATTTAATGGGTATGATAAAAACTACAAAGGAACGGTAATAAGGAGGAGATATAATGTCTACAGAAATCATAATCGAAAATCTGGATAAAAATTATGGCAAAAAGCAGGCGCTGCAAAATATAAACCTGAAGATTGAAAGTGGGATGTTTGGACTGCTTGGACCAAATGGTGCAGGTAAGACCACACTTATGAAAGTGCTTGCCACATTGCTTAAGAAAAATGCAGGAGAAGTAACGGTTTGTGAGGTGCCCATTGAGAAAACGGAGACGATCCGGAAAATGACCGGCTATCTGCCGCAGGACTTTAATATGTATGGAAATATGACGGCATATGAAGCGATGGATTATTTGGGTGTCTTATCGGGAATGAGCAGACCCAGCCGCAGGGAGCGTATTCTGCCTCTTCTGGAAAAGGTGAATCTTCAGGATGAAAGAAAAACGAAGGTGCGTGCCATGTCAGGCGGGATGAGAAGAAGGCTGGGGATAGCACAGGCGATACTGCACGATCCAAAAGTACTGATTGTGGATGAACCAACGGCAGGTCTGGACCCGGAGGAGCGGGTGCGTTTTCGGAATCTGCTCTGTGAAATGGCTGAAGAGCGCATTGTAATTTTATCCACACATATTGTTGGGGATATAGAGGCAACCTGTGAGGATATTGCCATACTGAACCACGGAAGAATACAGTATAAAGGTACTGTAGAGCAGCTGCTTCAGGAAGCAGCCGGCAAAATTTATACCGCAGAAATTTCGAAAAAAGAACTTTCTAATATGAAGGAAAAATATGTGGTGACCAGTATGATGGCAATTGGGAATCATCTGAATGTGAAATTTGTGTCAGAAGAAAAGCCTTTTTCCGGAGCTGTTTCCTGCGAGGCAAATGTTGAAGATGCCTACATGTATCTGATGCAGAGGGAAAGGGGGGACAGGTGATGTTTTTTAGTTTATTAGGAAAGGAATGCAAACAGATTTTAAAGAGTGTGATCTTTTATCTGTACCTGATTATACTCGCCGTGTTTGTTTCTTCACAGATGGAAGAGTATTCCGTAGTCACCAAGCCTCAGCCGGGACAGGAGTCCTATGGAATGAAAGAGAGCAGCGATCCAAAGGAGATTATGCAGGCGACTACAGGGAAGCTGATGATTGATTGGCATAATAATTCCTATGCTACATATCCCATCGGCTTTTATAAAGGGGTATCTCTGGGAGAGGAAGACTATAACCGTGTGACAGAGATACTGGAAGAAGTAACCGGCAGAACAGAGTCAGAGCTGAGCCGTGATCTGGAAGAGGATAATTCCCAAACGGCCGTCCAGACCCAGCCGGGAACCATAATGCCGCCTGTGTCCGGACGTATAGAAGAAATTTCCGATACCATTACTTATGAGCAGTTTAAGCAGTTAATGAAAGAGGTGGATTCCATACTGGGTGCCAATGGGACCTCCTATTATGCGCCGGAAAAGATGGCTGGAAATGCAATGGTTCCTATGACTTATGAAGAGGCGCTAAGCGAGTATCAGCAAATCATTGATGTGGATCATGTGACAGGTGCATTTGCCCGGATATTCTGTGACTATATGGTGCTGATGCTTGCCATACTGCCGGTATTTCTGGCTGTTACCCGGGGAATGCGGGATCGGCGTGCAGGTGCCAGCGGCCTGATCTACTCCAGAAAAGCATCTTCGGTGTCCATTGTACTTTCCCGCTATCTGGCAACGCTGATTATGAGCATGATACCGGTAGTTATTTTGAGCATTTCACCCATGATGGAAGCAATTTATTATGCCAGAACACTGGGCGTAACCACAGATGTTTTCTCCTACATGAAATACATTCTGGGATGGCTGTTTCCTACGGCTATGGCGGTTGTTTCCGTGGGCTTTTTCTTTACCGAACTTACGGACAGCGCCCTTGGGATATTGATTCAGGGAATCTGGTGGTTCATAGACATAAACAGTGCGGTCAGATCCGGATTAGTAGGAGGATTTAGCTTTCACCTGGCACCAAGGTGGAATACGGTGGGGGAATCCGCAAAGTTTACGGCAGAGTTTCAGAGCCTGCTGACAAACCGTATCTTTTTTGCCGTATCGGCTGTAGTGTTATTAATTATTACCATATTTATTTTTGAATGGAAAAGAAAGGGGATCTGGAAGTTCAATGGAATTGTATATCGCAGTAGGAAAAGCAAATCTGAAGCATAATTTTCTGCCACATCTTCTGATCGCCCTGTGTTTCAGCCTGTTAGCCCCTGTTCTGATGGGGATGAAGGGCCTGGATTCTGTACAGGTGGCGCAGACATTGGAAATGTATGTTCAGCTGGTAGGGGTTATCCTTTTGGTTCCAATATTTATACCAGATCAGGATAGGAATATCCGGGACCTTGCCAGGAGCAAATATATGCCTGCATTCAAAGTACATCTGATACGGCTTATGGAGTCTTTGCTGGTATTGCTGGCGGTTTTGGGGGCGTTTATCATCGTTTTGTATTTCAATAATCCGGTGTTTTCACCAATCCAGTATTATCTTGGTGTCCTGGGAGGAGCAGTCTTCTTAGGTGCACTTGGAATAATGGCTTATAGTTTATCCGATAATATGGCAATCGCTTACATGGTTCCAATGGTTTATTATGTGTGTAATTATTCGGGAGATAAATATCTGCAAAAGTTTTACCTGTTTTCTATGATAAAGGGCAGTTTTGACGAGAAAATTGTATTGGGGGTAGCAGGGATTGCGCTGATTAGTGCGGGTATTTTATATAGGCAGAGAAGACGATAGACGTTTTAGGTTCTGAAGGTTATGTACGGAAGGATGGGGCGTGGGAGAAGTACCAGGGCAGGGCGCAGATGGCGCAGGGCGAAACTGGTATTTCCCCCACGCCCCATCTGTTTCATCCCAAGAAACTATTGACATCCTTTTCAATACCCGCTATATTCATAATAGAAGATCTCTAAAATAAATCAGAAATCTACGAATTCTGCATTTAATAAATCAGCAGCCGTACTCACGGCAGAAAGGTGAATATTTTGGATTTAGGCAAGGAAAAGAATAAAATTTTAAAACAGTACTTTGGTTACGATGAGTTCCGAGAAGGGCAGGAAACTTTGATAGACAGTATTTTGTCGGGAAGGGATACGCTGGGAATTATGCCTACAGGGGCGGGAAAGTCGTTGTGTTTCCAGGTACCGGCATTGATATTAAATGGTATTACATTAGTTATTTCTCCACTCATTTCTCTTATGAAAGATCAGGTCAGAGCATTAAATCAAGCAGGCGTTCATGCCGCATTTTTAAATAGTTCCCTTACAACAAATCAATATTATAGAGCGTTGGATCTTGCCAGAATGGGGCAGTATAAGATTATTTATGTGGCTCCGGAACGGTTAATGACGGATGAATTTTTGAATTTTGCCATGGAGGCAGAAATTTCTATGGTGGCAGTGGATGAAGCTCATTGTGTATCTCAGTGGGGACAGGATTTCAGGCCAAGTTATCTGAAAATTCTGGAGTTTATCAGGCTCTTTAAAGTGCGTCCGGTGATCTGTGCCTTTACAGCTACGGCAACACAGGAAGTAAGAGAGGATATTGTAGATATATTAATGCTGCAGTCTCCCACTGTAGTAAGTACGGGATTTGACAGGAGCAACCTCTATTTTGGGGTTCTAAAGCCAAAGGACCGGTACGGTGCAGTTAAGAATTATCTGGATCTGCATCCGGACCAGAGCGGCATCATTTATTGTCTGACCAGAAAAGTAGTAGAGGAAGTGCATGAGAATCTGATCCGGGACGGCGTATTGGCAACACGCTATCATGCGGGGCTCAGTGACCGGGAAAGGCAGGAAAACCAGGAAGATTTTACATACGATAGAGCGTCAGTTATGGTGGCGACCAATGCATTTGGAATGGGGATCGATAAATCCAATGTCAGGTTTGTAATCCACTATGGAATGCCGAAAAATGTGGAAAACTATTATCAGGAGGCAGGCAGAGCAGGGAGAGACGGAGAACCGGGGGAATGTATCCTTTTATACAACGGGCAGGACGTTATTACCAACCAGTTTTTTATCGAGCGTGATATAGATAATGATGAGTTAGATGATGTGAACAGATCCGTAGTCAGGGAACGGGACAGAGAGCGGCTGAAAAAGATGACCTTTTACTGCTGTACCAATGAATGTCTGCGGGACTACTTACTTCGTTATTTTGGAGAGTACAAGGACCATTACTGCGGGAACTGTTCCAACTGTCTGACTCAGTTTGAAGAGGTGGATGTGACGGATCTGGCTAAAAGCCTCATTGGGTGTATACAATCCAGCCACCAGAGATACGGTATCAACGTCATTATCGATACGGTACATGGGGCGAATACTGCGAAAATCAGACAGTACAGATTGGATGGGAATCCCCATTATGGAGAACTTGCAAAGACTCCGGCGCATAAACTGCGCCAGGTGATGAACCATCTTCTGTTAAATGATTATATCAGTGCCACAAATGATGAATACACCATTCTAAAACTGACGGAAAAATCCGGTTTGATCCTTCAGGAAGAGGAAACTGTTATCATGAAGATGGCAAAAGAACAGGAAAAAGAGACGAAGACAAAGCAGGCGAAGAAAGGAAAGAAGAGTTCGGCGGCAGGCTTAGCTCTCTCAGAAGCGGATGAAGCTCTATTCGAAAAACTGCGAAGCTTAAGGACGGAAATTGCAAGAGAAGAAAAAGTCCCGCCATATGTTGTATTTTCAGATAAATCCCTGGTACACATGTGTGTGTTAAAACCGGGAACAAGAGAAGAAATGCTTACCGTATCCGGAGTCGGGGAGTTCAAATATGAAAAGTATGGGGAACGCTTTTTAAACTGTGTGAAAAATGAGGCTGTAACAGATGAATCAGCCAGAGGCGCTGTTTTTGAAACCGATTTTGCAGATATAGAAGAAAGTGAACCGTTAAAAGAGGAAATAAAAGAAAAACGGGGCAAAAATAAGAAATCAGAATTTGTTCTGACAAATGAAATAGCGGAACAGATCCATTATGCAGAACAAACCACATTAAGTGACCTGGTAGGACAAATCAATGACCTGCGGGATGATCAGGTTATGAAACGACTTACAAATAAATTGATCTTGCAAAAATTGTCGGAAGAAGGATTTTTAGAAGATCGCGTGATAAACGGGCGGCTCTTCAAAACCGTATCAGAAACGGGTATCGGATTTGGAATACAGGTAATAACGCGTTTGAGTGAAAAAGGAAATGAGTACGAGGTACTTTACTATAATGAAGATGCCCAGAGGGAAATCGTAAGGAAACTGCTGGGAGAATGGAAAGAGGGATGATGAAAAAGACTCCGGTTTTAAGTCGTCTTCTGCGGTGATAAAAAGTTGAAAAGTACAGGTAGGTATGTTATTCTAAAGGGTAGAAAATCTCTGTAACCGCATAAACCAGTGTCTGTTTTACATAGAATGGCTCTGGGGTTATAGTTTTAAGACATGTAAGTCAGACATGGAGGATAATATTATGAAATTGGCACAGTTATTAGAACGAGTGGAATATCAGTGTACCCAGGGAGATATTCAGACAGAAGTCACACAGGTCGTGAACGACTCCAGAAAAGTAACGGAAGGTTCTCTGTTTATCTGTATTAAGGGAGCCGTCAGTGACGGACATAAATATGCAGCAGAAGTTGTTGAAAAAGGAGCAAAGGTGCTGGTGGCAGAAGATCCGGTTACAGTTCCGGACGATGTTACGGTGATTCAGGTTGCGGATACGCGCTATGCCATGGCACTTATTGCTGCGGCTTACTACGGACATCCGGCAGAAGAATTAAAGGTAATTGGCATTACCGGAACAAAGGGGAAGACCACTACCACTTATATGGTAAAATCCATTCTGGAGTCAGCGGGTCATAAAGTCGGGCTGATCGGAACAATAGAAGCCATTATCGGAGATGAAGTGATCCCCGCGGCAAATACAACACCGGAGTCTACGCTGGTACAGGAGTATTTCAGACGTATGGCAGATGCAGGATGTGACTGTGTTGTAATGGAAGTCTCATCTCAGGGGCTGATGCTTCACAGAACGGCTGGATTTACCTTTGAGATAGGGATCTTTACAAATATAGAACCGGATCATATAGGTCCTGCGGAGCATGAGAGCTTCGAGGACTATTTAAACTGTAAGGCGATGCTTTTTAAACAGTGTAAACTTGGCATCTTTAATGCAGATGACGAACATCTGGACCAGATTCTGGAGGGGCATACCTGCAAAGTGGAGACCTATGGTTTTTCTGAAAAAGCGGATCTTCGGGCAACCGATACGAAACTGGTATCCAAACCAGGATATCTGGGGATTTCCTATCATGTGAACGGGCTTATGGATTTCGATGTGGAAATCGATATTCCCGGAAAATTCAGCGTATACAATTCCCTGACAGCCATAGCAATCTGCAGGCATTTTGGTGTGAAAGAAGCGGATATCGTCTCAGCTCTTGGCAAAGCAAAAGTAAAAGGCAGGATTGAAATGATTAAGGTATCGGATGCATTTACCTTAATGATTGACTATGCCCATAATGCCATGAGTCTGGAGAGCCTGCTTAGCACCCTGAAAGAGTACCATCCCAAAAGGCTTGTGTGCGTCTTTGGATGCGGCGGAAACCGGGCAAAGGCCAGAAGATATGAGATGGGCGAGGTATCTGGCAGACTGGCTGATTTTACCATCATTACTTCGGATAATCCCAGGTTTGAAAAGCCGGAAGATATTTTGGCAGACATTGAGACCGGCATTTCAAAGACAAAAGGAGAATTTATCAAGATTACAGATCGAAAAGAAGCAATTGCCTATGCCATTCACCATGGCATGCCGGGAGATGTAATTGTTCTGGCGGGTAAGGGACATGAAGACTATCAGGAAATCGAAGGAAAGAAATATCCCATGGACGAACGTGTCCTGATTCAGGATATATTGGATGAAGACAGAAAATAACAGATACTAATGCCGACCGGCGTAAATACGCCACTATATAGCACCCGCTATCTACGCCATCTGCACGCCTGTGAATCTAGTCGTAGCCCCACTACGCCGTCGATTCACAGACGCACAGCTGACGCAGATATCAGGCGCTATATACCGGCGTATTTACGCAGGTCGGCACTAGCGCAGTATTAGGAGAACCCATGCAAAAGTTATACGCAAATATTATTGTGGACATTACACAGGAGAAACTGGACCGTACCTTTCAATATGAGATTCCGGCAAAAATGCAGGAAACCCTTCAGCTTGGCATGGTCGTAAAAGTTCCCTTTGGCAGGGGAAACAGATTTATAAAAGGGTATGTGGTTTCCATCAGCCAGAAATGTGAATATGATCCGTCAAAAATGAAGGAAATCTGTGAAATCGTCACAGACGGCAGTGACAGCGAATCCAGGCTGATTGCCCTGGCAGCATGGATCCGGGAAAATTATGGTGCGACAATGATACAGGCGCTTAAAACGGTAATCCCAATCAAGCAAAAAGTCAAACCAAAAGAAAAGAAGCAGATCTGCCTGGTCATGGAACGGACAGAAGTCAAAGACAAACTGGAATTTTATAAAAAGAAACATCAGAAGGCCAGGGAGCGCCTGCTGACAGCACTTTTAGAGGAAGAGGAACTCCCCTATGAACTGGTGACTTCCAAGCTGAATATTACCGGAGCCACCATAAAGTCTTTGACGGAACAGCAGATCATAGAGGTAAAAACCACAAAGGTCTACCGCAATCCCATTAAACTGGGCATGAAAGAAGATTATCTGCTGCGGCTGAACCAGGAGCAGGCATATATTGCGGAACAGATCATTTCCAGGTGGGAGGATAAAAATGAGCGTACTTATCTGATCCACGGAATTACCGGAAGCGGCAAGACGGAAGTATATATGGAGCTGATAGCCCACGCAGTTAAAAAGGGACAGCAGGCGATTGTGCTGATTCCCGAAATCGCCCTGACCTATCAGACGGTGATGCGCTTTTATAAAAGGTTTGGAGACCGGATTTCGATTATGAATTCCAGACTGTCTGCGGGGGAGCGCTATGATCAGTTTGAACGGGCGAAACAAGGGGACATCGATGTCATGATTGGTCCCAGATCCGCATTGTTCACTCCGTTTCCCAATCTGGGAATCATCATTATTGATGAAGAGCATGAGCCCACATATAAAAGCGAAAGCGTTCCCCGTTATCATGCCAGAGAGGTTGCCATTCACCGTGGCGTCCTGGAAGGTGCCAAGGTGGTACTGGGCTCGGCAACTCCGTCTGTGGATGCTTACTATAAGGCAAAGACAGGCGAATACACCTTGTTTACCATGCAGAACAGAGCAAAGACCAGTGAGCTGCCAAACGTATATGTAGAAGATATGCGCAAAGAAATTCAGACAGGAAACCGTTCGGTCATCAGCAGCCGTCTGAGAGAATTGATGCAGGACCGGCTTGATAAGAGGCAGCAGGTTATGTTATTCTTAAACAGAAGAGGGTATGCGGGATTTATATCCTGCCGTATGTGCGGCCATGTTATCCAGTGCCCCCATTGTGATGTTTCACTGTCGGTTCACAATAATGGAAAATTAGTCTGCCATTATTGCGGGTATGAAGAGCCCCAGCCAAAGAAATGCCCGAACTGCGGTTCGGAGTTTATCAGAGGTTTCCGGGTGGGAACCCAGCAGGTGGAAGAGTTTGTACAGAAAGAATTTCCACAGGCAAAAATTTTAAGAATGGATATGGATACCACGAAAGAAAAGGATGGGCATGAAAAAATACTGTCCGCTTTTTCCAATCAGGAGGCAGATATCTTAATCGGAACCCAGATGATCGTGAAGGGGCATGATTTTCCTAATGTGACCCTGGTTGGTATCTTAGCCGCAGACCTGTCACTCCACGCCAGCGATTACCGGGCTGGGGAACGTACTTTCCAATTGCTGACCCAGGCTGCGGGCAGGGCAGGCAGGGGTGAGGAAAAGGGGGAGGTCATCATCCAGACTTACGACCCGGAACATTACTGCATTATCACGGCGGCAAACCAGGATTACGAAAGCTTTTATGAACAGGAAATCGCTTATCGGAGTCTGGCTGGGTATCCGCCTGCATCAAATATGATGGCAATTCACGGAGCATGTCAGGAACTGATGCACTTAAGCCTGGCAATGGATTACCTGCAGAAGTTTATTGTGCGGATAGCAGGGAATACAAGTGTGCGTATCATCGGACCGGCGGATGAGCCGGTTGCCAAGGTAAATGACATCTATCACAAAGTCATTTATCTGAAGGAAGAAAGACACGATTTACTGACTATGATTAAAGATAAAGTGGAACAATATATAGAAGCGAACCAGGGATATGAAAGTGTAAATATACAATTCGATCTGAATTAAATACATTTGTAACCTGATCATATAAACAAAAGAGTTGGAGGAAAGTAAAATGGCACTCAGAAAGATAAGAATTATGGGAGACCCGGTTTTGACTAAAAAATGTAAACCAGTCAAAGAGATGACCCCCAGAATCCAGGAACTTATCGAAGACATGTTTGAAACCATGTATATGGAAATGGGAGTGGGGCTTGCGGCACCACAGGTAGGAGTCCTGAAAAGAATTGTGGTAATCGATACCGACGGAATCCCAAGGGTATTCATTAATCCGGAGATCTTGGAAACGTCGGATGAGCAGACAGGAAATGAAGGATGCTTAAGCCTGCCCGGCAAGACCGGTATCGTAACAAGGCCTAATTATGTAAAAGTGAAGGCTTTGGATGAAAATATGGAAGAATTTACGCTGGAAGCTACAGAACTGCTTGCCAGGGCGGTCTGCCATGAGTGTGACCATCTGGATGGGGTTATGTTCACCAACCATGTAGAAGGGGAACTGATGGATGTGGAAAGCTTAGAGGATGAAGAGTAGAAAAAAGATAAGAGCGTGTTTGAAAATTCATTCCCGCCATCTGCACGTCCCACTTTGCGGTATATTTGCCCCGAATTCAGGTTACGTAGCCCGCTACGTGCCCTTCATCCGGGACAAATCTCCCACAAAGTGTGACGCACAGCTGCCAGAAAGCAATTATCAAACACGCTCTAGAGCCTGCAATTAGAAAAGAGGTAAATGGATGAAGGTTGTATTTATGGGTACCCCCGATTTTGCGGTGGGTACATTGAAGAAGCTGATAGAATCCCGGCATGAGGTTTTGGCAGTGGTAACCCAGCCGGACAAGCCGAAGGGCAGAGGAAAAGCAATGCAGTTTCCTCCGGTAAAAGAAGTGGCAGTGGAAGCCGGAATTACGGTGTACCAGCCTAAAAGAGTCAGAGAACCGGAATTTCTGGAAACATTAAAAGAGCTTTCACCGGACGTGGTGGTAGTGGTGGCTTTTGGACAGATTATACCCCAGGCAGTTCTGGATGTTCCCAAACTGGGATGCCTGAATGTTCATGGATCTTTGCTGCCGAAATACCGTGGTGCAGCGCCGATACAGTGGGCTGTCATTGATGGCGAGAGTGAATCCGGAGTTACGATTATGCGTATGGATGCAGGTCTGGATACCGGTGATATGATCACCACCAGGGTGGTGAAACTAGAGGAAAAAGAAACGGGAGGCAGCCTGTTCGACAAGCTTAGCCAGGCAGGAGCGGATCTGTTAATAGAAACCCTGGATAAACTGGAAGCCGGAGAGGTATCCTATGAAAAACAGCCTGCAGAAAGCTCCACCGATTATGCCAGAATGCTGAAAAAAGAAGACGGGCAGATTGACTGGAATAAAAGTGCGGCAGAACTGGAACGCCTGATTCGGGGATTGAATCCCTGGCCCAGTGCATATACCCATTTAGATGGAAAGACATTGAAGATCTGGATGGCTGATGCAGAAGAGGGAAATTCCGGTTCAGAACCGGGAACCGTTGTGGAAGTTACCAAAAACACAGTAAAAGTACAGACCGGGGACGGCGTGTTAAGCCTTTTGGAAGTGCAGTTGGAAGGCAAGAAAAAAATGCCTGTGGATGCGTTCCTGCGGGGATGCCAGTTAGATGCCCAAAGTCAATTATCTTAAAAAAGTTTAAGAATTTATGAAATTACTGTGAAGTTGCTGGTTTTTTGCAAAAAATAGGTTAGAATAGTCTCACTTGACTATGTGCATATCGTAAGCCTGCTTGCGATATCACTCAAATAATTAGTTTGAAAGCAATTTTCAAACACGCTCTAGTGCGCTATCCGGCTGGAAACTATAGTGACAGTGCTGATTATTTTGTCAGTCTGCAAGGCGGAGGATGGCAAAATAGGCAGTACTGACATTATAGTTTCTGACCGGATAGCGTACTAGGATGACGATAGAAGGGAATGAATATCATGTTACTTAGCTACAGCAGTTCAAATGGATTTTATGGATTAGGTTTTGGCGGTCTGGGTATGCTTTATGATCCGACTATGATACTGGTGCTGATCGGATTGGTGATCTCATTAGCTGCTTCAGCCAGGGTGAAAAGTACTTTTGCAAAATACAACAAGATGCGCAGTATGTCAGGACTCACCGGTGCCCAGGCAGCAGAACGGATACTTCATGGTGCCGGCATCTATGATGTTGGGATTCAGCGCGTCCAGGGAAATCTTACGGATCATTATGATCCCAGAACGAAAACACTGAACTTATCAGACAGTACGTATATGTCAACTTCCGTGGCAGCCATAGGAGTGGCAGCACACGAATGCGGTCATGCCATTCAGCATCAGGAGAAGTATAAGCCGCTGGTTTTAAGAAGTACGCTGGTTCCGGCTGCAAATCTGGGATCTACGCTGTTCTGGCCCATTTTCCTTGCAGGACTTATTTTTTCAATGGGACCACTTATGACAGCGGGAATCGTTTTATTTACGCTGGCGGTAATCTTTCAGCTGGTAACACTTCCGGTAGAATTTAACGCATCCTCACGGGCGGTTAAAATTCTTGGAACTTCCCATATTTGCGGGGATCAGGAGGTATCCGCTGTAAAACAGGTACTTTCAGCAGCAGCACTTACCTACGTTGCGAGTCTGGCATCTTCTATTTTGCAGCTCCTTCGTTTGATCATACTATCAGGAGGAAGGAATCGTGACTAAAACGGTAAACTTAAGAGAAATTGTACTGGGTATTTTAATGGAGGTTACGGAGGAAGAAGAGTATAGTCATGTAGTCATCCGTAATGTACTGGAGAAATACCAGTATTTAGAAAAACGGGACAGGGCATTTATTACGAGGCTTGCGGAGGGCACCATAGAGTATATGCTTCAGATGGATTATATACTGGAGCTGTTCTCTACGGTAAAGGTAGCAAATATGAAGCCTTTAATCCGCAATCTGTTGAGAATGTCTGTGTATCAGATTAAATATATGGACAGCATTCCGGATTCAGCAGTCTGCAATGAAGCTGTGAAAATAGCCCAAAAGCGTGGGTTTTACAGTTTAAAAGGTTTTGTAAACGGAGTGCTTCGCAGTATAGCAAGAGGAATTGACAAAGTGGAGTACCCGGATCCGGCAAAGGATCCTCTCCACTATTTATCGGTAAGGTATTCCATGCCGGAGTGGATTTTGAGAAAATGGCTGGGACAATATGATTTAAAAACAGTGGAAACAGTCTGTACAAATTTCGAAAAGGATCAGAAGACCAGCATTCGCTGCAACCTGAATAAGGCAACAAAGGAAGAAGTAAAGGCAAGCCTGGAAGCACAGAATATTACGGCAGAAGACGTATCCTATCTGGATTATGCGCTGGAAATCTCCGATTATAATTATATGCAGGCGATCAATGCATTCAAGGAGGGATTGTTCCAGGTACAGGACGTAAGCTCCATGCTGGTTGCAGAGATCGCAGCTCCGAAGTTCGGGGATTATTGCATCGATGTCTGTGCGGCACCGGGTGGTAAAAGCCTGCATTTGGCGGACAAGCTAAACGGCAGTGGTCATGTGGAAGCAAGGGATATTACCGATTATAAAGTAGACATGATGCTGGAAAATATTGAACGGGTAGGACTGATTAATATGTTAGCTGTGCGCCAGGATGCAACTGCTTTTGACGGTGCTTCGGTGGAAAAGGCAGATATACTGCTGGCTGATCTTCCCTGCTCCGGTCTGGGTGTAATCGGTAAAAAAACAGATATTAAATACAAAATGACAGAAACAAAGCAGCAGGAGCTGGTGAAGCTGCAGCGGAAGATACTGGATACGGTTTACCCCTATGTAAAAGTAGGCGGAACCCTGATTTACAGTACCTGCACCATAGGAGCAGATGAGAATCAGTTTAATGTAAAATGGTTTCTGGACAATTATCCTTTCCAGCTGGAGAGCATTGATCCCTATATCTGTGAAGAATTGAGAAGTAAGACCACAAAAGCAGGCTATCTGCAGCTGTTGCCGGGAATCCACAAGACGGATGGATTCTTTATGGCTAGATTCAAGAGGATAGGTTAGTAAAATGGAAAAAGTAGATTTAAAGACGCTTGATTTTCAGGAGATGAAAGCGGAGATGGCAAAGATAGGAGAAAAGCCATTTCGGGCGGGGCAGATTTACCAGTGGATACATGAAAAACTGGCTGATTCTCCCCAGGAGATGACGAATTTATCCAAAAATCTCAGAGATACATTGTCTGAGCATTATGATTGTACATGTCTTTCGGTAGTGGAAGTGCTCACTTCTCAGATAGACGGAACACAAAAATACTTATTTAAACTGGCAGATCAAAATGTAATTGAAAGTGTACTCATGCGATACAAGCACGGAAATTCCGTGTGCATTTCTTCCCAGGTGGGATGCAAGATGGGATGCCGTTTCTGCGCTTCGACGATTGGAGGATGGACCCGGAACCTTACGGCTGCAGAGATGCTGGACCAGATATACCGGATCCAGAAGCTGTCTGGGGAGCGGGTTAGCAACGTCGTTGTAATGGGAACGGGAGAACCTCTCGACAATTATGACAATATATTAAAATTTTTCCAGATGCTTACAGACGAACACGGGCTGAATATCAGCCAGCGGAACATTACCGTTTCCACATGCGGTATCGTTCCCAAAATGAAACAGCTGGCAGACGAGCAGCTGCAGATTACGCTGGCTCTGTCACTACACGCTTCCAACCAGGCAAAGCGGCGTGAATTAATGCCAATAGCCAATAAGTACAGCCTGGACGAAGTAATCGATGCATGTGAGTATTACTTTGAGAAGACAGGGCGTAGGATAACCTTTGAGTACAGTCTGGTGGGCGGCGTGAACGACAAGAAGGAAGATGCAGACGAACTTGCTGCACTGATTAAGCCGTTAAACTGCCACGTAAACCTGATCCCGGTGAATCCGATTAAGGAACGGGATTACGTTCAGTCACAGAAAAAAGTTATTGACAATTTCAAAAATAAACTTGAAAAATGTGGAATTAATGTTACTATTAGAAGAGAAATGGGCAGAGATATCAATGGTGCCTGTGGACAGTTACGAAAAAGTTATATGGAAAAATCTTAAGTGTCATAAATGGTAAAGGAGAGGAAGAAACATGAAATCATATTGCGTTACGGATGTAGGGCAAAAAAGAGCAACAAACCAGGATTTCGTTTATGCTTCTGGTGGGCTTGTGGGGAATCTTCCAAATCTTTTTGTAGTTGCAGATGGTATGGGCGGACATAACGCAGGTGATGAGGCTTCCAGCTATACGGTGGAAGTATTGCTTGAGGATATCCGTAAAAACCAGGATACAAATCCGATAAAAATTATACGTTCAGCAATCGAAACTGCAAATATTAAAGTTATGGAAAAATCAAGTTCATCCGAGGCATTAGCGGGTATGGGGACCACCCTGGTGGTAGCGACAGTCATCGGACAATATCTGTATGTGGCAAATGTAGGGGACAGCAGGCTGTATCTGATCAGTGATAAAATTTTACAGATTACAAAGGATCACTCTCTGGTAGAAGAGATGGTCCGGATTGGTGAGATCAACCGGGAACAGGCAAGAAATCATCCGGATAAAAATATTATTACAAGAGCAATTGGGGCCAGAAAGAAGGTAGTAATAGACTTCTTTGATATGAGGCTTCAGAGGGGAGACATCATTTTGATGTGTTCAGATGGGTTAAGCAACATGATAGAGGACGCAGAAATAGAGAAAATTGTAAAAAGCGGACCCAATCTCCAGTGGATTGGAAACGAACTGATTGCAAGGGCGAATCAAAATGGTGGCAAAGATAATATTGCGGTTGTTTTAATAGAACCGTTGACAGGTGAGGTGGAATAATGTTAAAAGAAGGAATGTTTATCCAGGAACGTTATGAAATCGTAGGCAGAATTGGTGCCGGCGGTATGGCAGATGTCTATAAGGCAAAAGACCATAAGCTGAACCGGTTTGTTGCGGTCAAGGTGCTGAAACAGGAATTTCGGGATGACACAGCGTTTATTTCCAAATTCCGGGTGGAAGCACAGGCTGCAGCAGGCCTGGCGCATCCCAATATTGTGAATGTCTATGATGTAGGGGACGATCATGGAATCTACTTTATTGTAATGGAATTAGTAGAAGGAATTACATTAAAGGATTATATAGGTAAAAAAGGAAGACTTGCTGTCCGTGAAGCAACCAGTATTGCGGTGCAGGTTTCCATGGGCTTACAGGCGGCACATAAGAAGGGTATTGTGCATCGTGATGTGAAGCCACAGAATATTATCATCTCTACGGATGGTAAAGTAAAAGTAACAGATTTTGGAATAGCCAGAGCGGCTTCTTCTAATACCATAAGCTCCAATGTAATGGGATCTGTGCATTACAGTTCTCCGGAACAGGCGAGGGGCGGTTACAGCGATGCTAAGAGCGATATCTATTCACTTGGTATTACCCTTTTTGAAATGCTCACAGGGCATGTTCCCTTTGACGGGGATTCTACGGTTGCAATTGCGATCAAGCATCTGCAGGAAGAAATGCCTTCACCCCATAAATTTGTTCCGGATCTTCCGTACAGTACGGTGCAGATCATTGCAAAGTGTACCCAGAAAAGTCCGGACAGGCGTTATGGTGATATGACCGAGCTGATCCATGATTTGAAAGAATCACTGGTCAACCCGGACGGAGATTTTGTCCAGCTGACGCCCATTAACAACAATGCCAGAACGGTGGTTATCTCAAAGGATGAGCTGGATCAGATCCATAACAGTTATGGTGACAGAGGCAATGATAACCGTGGACAGGATGGAAACTACGGCGGCTATATGAACAATGGTTACCAGGGTGACGGCTATCAGGGCGGTGGTTATCAGGGTGGCGGTTACCAGGGAGGCGGCTATCAGGGCGGCTATGGTGACAACTACAATAATGGATATATGAATGATGATTACGATCCGGATGATGATGACGATGATGATGATGTTGACGGCAGATCCGGCATAAATCCAAAGCTGGAAAAGGTAATGACCATCGGAAGTATTATTATTGCCATTGTGATTGGATGTGTGTTCCTGGTGCTGATCGGAAATGCTCTGGGATTATTTAATTTCGGAGCGGGCAAGAAAAAGACGACAGAGTCCACAAAGATTACGGAAACCTCAACCGTTAAGACGACGGAATCAGAATCAGCTTCCCAGGGTAATGGCACAGGAAGTACCACCCAGAGCAACTCCTCATCAGACCAGGCAGAAGTTACCGTACCGGATCTGAGAGGACTTACGGCTGATCAGGCGAAAGAAAAATTAAATGCACTTGGGCTTGGGGCATCCCTTGCGGGAGAGCAGGCATCTTCCACTTATGCACAGGGACAGATTGTATCCCAGAACCCATCAGCTAATTCAAGTGTCAGCAAGAATACCACGGTTACCTATACGATCAGTAAAGGACCGGAAGAATCAGATAACCAGCAGCAGTCTGTAACGGTGCCGGATGTGTCAGGATTGACAGAGGATGAGGCAAAATCGGAACTGGCTGATAAGAATCTGAGCATTTCTGTTTCCAGAGAAAACGATGATTTGGTAGCGAAAGATTTGGTAATCCGCACAACGCCGGAAGCAGGAGCTTCTGCAAGTTCCGGAGATACCGTTATTGTGGTAATCAGTGACGGACCGGAAGAAGAAGATATCACCGTACCAAATGTAGTGGGAAGTACCTTTACCGATGCGAAAGATACCCTGACGGCGCTGGGGCTCACGGTGAAGTCCCAGGAGCAGTATTCCGACAGATATTCTGCGGGAACGGTAATGGATCAGGATGTTACCTCCGGAGTGGGAGTTACAAAAGGCACCGTCATTACGCTGACCATCAGTGCAGGCTCAGGAGGTCAGGATCCTGCCCAGACGGATCCGAATTTAGGAAACGGCACGACCAATAATACCGATGCTTCCACAACCGGTACCTGCGATGTAGGATTACAGGCACCGGCGGGCTATAATGGGGAAGATGTCAAGATTATATTAGTGCAGAACGATAAGACCACTACCATTTTGGAAGGAACATCTGTTGAATTTCCTTATGTGCTGAATGTAAAAGGTACAAAGGGAGTCAATGGTGTGGCATATATCTATGTAAAAGATGCATCCACAGGAGAATACGGCGATCCGGTACGTTACTCACCGATTCCGTTTAATTAGAGGAAAATACATGCAGGGAAAGATAGTAAAAGGAATAGCTGGATTCTACTACGTTTATGTAGTAGAATCCGGTCTTTATGAATGTAAAGCAAAAGGAATATTTCGAAAAGACAAAATGAAACCTCTGGTGGGGGACAATGTTGAGATTGATGTGATCAGCGAGGCGGATAAGAAGGGAAATGTGGCAGAGATTCTGCCCAGATTGAATACGCTTATCCGTCCGGCTGTTGCCAATATCGATCAGGCCCTGGTTATTTTTTCTATTGACCGTCCCAAGCCCAATTTTAATTTGCTGGATCGATTTTTAATTATGATGGAGTACCAGAAGGTACATACCATCATTTGTTTTAATAAGAAAGATATTTCTTCTACAGAGGAAGAAGAGAAGCTAAGGAAAATTTATGAAAACTGCGGCTGTGATGTGTTATTTACCAGCGCTCTGGAGAATACCGGTCTGGAACTGGTAATGGAGCAGCTGAGAGGAAAAACCACTGCAGTGGCGGGGCCTTCCGGGGTGGGGAAATCCTCCATTATTAATATCCTGCAGCCGAAAGCCATGATGGAGACCGGTGAGATCAGTCATAAAATTGACCGTGGAAAACATACCACAAGGCATTCGGAACTGATTATGATAGAGGAAAATACCTATATTATGGATACGCCGGGATTCAGTTCCCTCTATATCCAGGACTTTGATAAAGAAGATCTAAAGGATTTTTTTGTGGAGTTTCGGGAATATGAGCCGGAGTGCCGTTTTCAGGGATGTATGCATGTCCATGAACCGGACTGCGGGGTAAAACGGGCGGTTAAAGAAGGACAAATCAGCAAAATGCGATACGATAATTATTTGGTATTATTTGGAGAACTAAAGGATAAGAGGAGGTATTAATGTGAATATTTTAGCACCATCTATACTAGCAGCAGATTTTAAAAATTTAGGAAGGGGACTGGAACAGATTGATCAGGCAGGAGCACAGTATGTTCATATTGATGTGATGGATGGTCAGTTTGTACCCAGCATTTCCTTTGGAATGCCGGTAATCCAATCCATAAGAAGTGCGACTAAACGCGTGTTTGACGTACACCTGATGATTATGGATCCCGAGCGATATATAGATGACTTTGCAGCTTGCGGAGCAGATATTATTACAGTTCATGCAGAGAGCTGCAAGCATCTGGACCGGGTAATCGGACAGATCCATGAAAAGGGGTTAAAAGCCGGTGTGGCGCTTAATCCGGCTACTTCTCTCAGCGTTTTGGATTACGTTTTGGATAAAGTAGACATGGTTCTCATTATGACCGTTAATCCTGGATTTGGCGGGCAGAAGTACATTGAGAGCTGTACCGATAAAATAAGCGCTCTCCGTAAAATAGCAGTGGCTAAAAATCTGGATCTGGATATCCAGGTAGACGGCGGCATTAACAAAGATACACTTCGTACCGTATTGCAGGCAGGGGCGAATGTAATCGTAGCAGGCTCCACTGTGTTTAATGGGGATGTTACCGAAAATGCAAAAGAATTATTAGCGATCATGAAAGAGTATGAAGGTTAAGAGGAAGCAATGGGTACAGAGAAGAAAATAGCAGCAATTATCAGCGGGGGCAATATCAATTATGATTTTGCCCTCTCATTTTTGGAGAAACACCCGGTAACGTGTTTAATCGGGGCAGACCGTGGTATAGAATTTTTGAAAAGGGCAGAGATGGTGCCGGATTATATCGTAGGTGATTTTGATTCTGCCGAGAGCGAAACCCTTTCCCATTTTCGAAAAAAGGGTGTGGAAATCCGTGCATTTAAACCGGAAAAAGATGATACGGATACTCAGATTGCCGTGAATCTGGCAATGGAAAAAGGGAATACCTGTATTTATATTTTAGGTGGAACAGGGAGCCGGCTGGATCATGTACTTGGAAATATACAGATATTGGGCCAGACAGCAGAAGCCGGTATTGAGTGTTATCTGATAGACGAACACAATCGAATCCGCGTCATAAATAATAAAATTTCTATAAAAAAAGCGGAACAGTATGGAAAATTTGTGTCGATAGTGGCACATACCACAGAGGTAAAAGGGTTGGATTTGGTTGGATTTTACTATCCTTTGTCGAATTATACAATGTCTTGTAACCAGGCACTTGGTCTCAGCAACGAAATTATTGCAGAAGAAGCCTTCATTTCTGTGACCGAAGGTGCTCTAATCGTGATAGAATCAAGGGATTAATATTTTTGTAAAAAATTAAATCTGACTGGCGAAATATGTCGACATCTTAAAGGTAGAAATGCTTGCATTTTTGTCAGATTCTGTGATAAACTGTTACTTGTTAAGAGATACAAAAGAAAAACAAAGAAAAACGGAATACAAGAAAGGAAATCATACATGAAACTAGGAATCGTAGGTTTACCGAATGTCGGTAAAAGCACATTATTTAATTCTTTAACAAAAGCTGGAGCAGAATCTGCGAATTATCCGTTCTGTACTATAGATCCAAACGTTGGTGTTGTAATGGTACCGGATGAACGGTTACAATTATTGGCAGATTTATATAATTCAGCGAAGGTTACCCCGGCGGTAATTGAATTTGTTGATATCGCTGGCCTTGTAAAGGGGGCGTCAAAGGGAGAGGGATTAGGAAATCAATTCCTGGCTAATATCCGAGAAGTGGATGCTATTGTGCACGTAGTCCGCTGCTTTGAGGATACCAATGTAATTCATGTGGATGGAAGTGTGGATCCCATCAGGGATATTGAGACCATTAATTTGGAACTTATATTCTCAGACATTGAAATAATGGAGAGAAGGATTGCCAAAACCTCTAAAGGTGCCAGAAATGATAAAACCCTTGCCAAAGAATTAGACTTCCTTCAGAGAGTAAAAGCACATCTGGAAGACGGAAAAATGGCAATTAGTTTTACTACTGAGGACGATGAAGAGGCAGAATGGATCAGTTCTTATAATCTCTTGACATATAAACCGGTTATCTTTGCAGCAAATGTAGCGGAAGACGATCTTGCGGATGATGGCGCATCCAATCGTTATGTTGAGTCGGTCCGCGAACTGGCTGAAAAAGAAAATAGTGAAGTATTTGTCATCTGTGCCCAGATCGAACAGGAGATCGCAGAGCTGGATGAGGATGAAAAGAAAATGTTTTTGGAAGATTTAGGATTAAAAGAGTCAGGATTGGAAAAGCTTATAAAAGCAAGTTATAGCTTATTAGGGCTGATCAGCTATCTCACAGCAGGTGAAACTGAGACGAGGGCTTGGACGATTGAAAACGGTACCAAGGCACCTCAGGCAGCGGGCAAGATCCATTCTGATTTTGAGCGGGGATTTATCCGGGCGGAGGTTGTCAATTACCAGGATCTATTGGATTGCAAGACATATGCTGCTGCAAAAGAGAAGGGGCTGGTTGGACTGGAAGGCAAAGACTATGTAGTAAAAGATGGAGATGTGGTTCTCTTTCGGTTTAATGTATAGGAGCAAGTCATGAATACTTCAATAGCCTTCCCGAATCTGGGAATAGAACTGGAGAATGTGGGTAAAAGTATAAGTGTATTTGGATTTCCAATTGCATATTATGGGATAACAATTGCAATTGCCATGGTGTGTGGGATTTTAGCAGCTATGCGTGTGGCGAAAGTTACGAAACAAAATCCCGATGATTATTTTGACCTGGCGTTGATTGCAATATTTTTCGCCCTGATTGGTGCAAGACTGTATTTTGTTATATTTTCGTGGGATAATTACAAAGATGACCTGTGGAAGATTTTTAACACCCGTGAAGGCGGGCTGGCAATTTATGGAGGCGTGATAGCAGCGGTAATTACCGTATACGTATTTGCCAGGTATAAAAAATTACAGTTTTGGAAATTGGTAGACACCGCCTGCATCGGACTGGTCTTGGGTCAGATTATAGGCCGCTGGGGCAATTTTTTTAACAGAGAAGCGTTTGGCGGATATACAGATAATCTGTTTGCCATGCGGCTTCCATTAGACGCTGTACGATCGTCGGAAGTAACCCCTCAGATGATGGAACATTTACAAAAGATAGATGGAGTATCATATATACAGGTGCATCCTACTTTTTTATATGAAGGAATGTGGAATCTGGTATTATTGATCATACTTATTTGGTATACTAAGCGAAAAAAATTCGATGGAGAGGTATTTTTATTGTATCTCTTAGGATATGGATTAGGCAGAGCCTGGATAGAAGGGCTGCGTACAGATCAGCTCCTCCTGCCAGTAATCGGGCTGCCGGTGTCCCAGTTATTAGCCATACTGTTGGTATTTGTTTCTATTATAATCATTTTGTTCAAAAGAAAATCAGGCAAAATGGAGAAAGGTACGGGTGAATGATATGAGTCATATGGAAGAATTAAGAAGAAAAATCGAAGCAGAAAAAGTAAACTTAGATAAAATCGTTGAAAGAGGTTTACTTACCGAAGAAGTCTATAAGCAAAGTATTGTTGTGGATGAATTGATGAGTCAATACATTAAATTGGGAAATCAATTATAATATAGATTCTTTTTTGAACTTGTAGTCTGGTGGGGACTGCGGGTTCTTTTTTTTGCTCTGCTGCAATTTGATATGCTGCAAAGGATAAAAATGTCAGAAGTAAAACTTTGCATAAGATGCCAATAGCAGTGTATAGCAGCGGGTGGTAAACTGAAATTGTATTCTGGTACAATAAGAAGTATTTTGGTGGGACAAAGTGGAGGGGGCAAAAATAGATGGCTGCTAAAGTGGGGATCAGAGTATCAATATAGAAGAAAAATTTTTCAAAATTTAAATACAAGTGGGAGAATAAAACTAAAAAAGGGTAAAAAGAATAAAAAATAAGGCAAAGTGGGAGAGTGATAATCTGGTCATAAATTAGAAATAATGGATGAAATTTTATGATAATTTAATTTGCCGGCAGAATATCCGGAATTTAATAAATAATATTTATGCAATAATATGTATATATATGCCGAATAAAATCAAAAAACAAAGATTTTTCAAATCAGTGGTGGTGAGTGGGGGAATTGCAGGATATTTTTAGGGAGGCAAGTGGAGGAGGGAACGCCAAAATCGGATAATCCCTCCACTTCCCTCCCCAGGGCAACCTTTAATTAAGTAATACAGTGCCACACTTTTATCTGATAATGGTAATATTTACCACACTGCCCATTTATCTGGTATTTGACTCCTTTACACACACAATATCTTGTGAAACCCGCGAAAAATGGCGAAAAATGGGGTGTTCCTTAAGAAATTCTTATGCAAAAAAATTTAAATTAGCCCTTGTATTTTTGTACAAAGTAAGCTATTATAAACATACAAGTGGTAGAAAGTGGTGGAAGGTGGTAGCAAATGGGGACGAAGTGGTAACCAGAACCACATTTCACTGAAAGTGCAAAAGAAGGATTGTAATTTTTGCATTTTCACGAAAGAAGGTGCGTCATATGTTTATGGGAGAATACAATCATACGGTTGATACCAAAGGCAGACTGATTATCCCCTCCAGATTTAGAGATGAACTGGGTGACGAATTTGTTGTTACGAAGGGATTAGATGGATGCTTATTTGTTTTTCCCAATAATGAATGGCAGGCTTTCGAAGAAAAACTTAAGGCTTTACCACTTACAAACAAAAGCGCTAGACAATTTGCACGTTTCTTTGTAGCAGGTGCGACACCATGCGAGCTGGACAAGCAGGGGAGAATTCTTTTACCGGGAACGTTAAGAGAATTTGCAGGTCTGGAAAAGGACGTAGTACTGACAGGAATGTTAAACAGAATTGAAATTTGGAGCAAGTCAAAATGGAATGAGAATAATTCTTATGACGATATGGATGACATTGCAGAACAAATGACAGATTTAGGTTTAAGCATATAGCCTGGGGAGGACAATATGGAATTCAAACACAAATCTGTGCTTCTGGAGGAAACGATAGAAGCTCTGAACATAAAACCTGACGGCATTTATGTTGATGGAACTCTGGGTGGTGGAGGACATGCTGTAGAGATAAGTAAACGGCTGTCTGACAAAGGCAGACTGATTGGAATCGATCAGGATGCAGACGCAATAGAAGCGGCAAGGCAGCGCTTAGGGGAGTTTAAAGATAAAGTAACGATTATCCGCAGTAATTACTGCGATATGAAAAAGGAACTGGCAAACATACAGATTACATCAGTTGATGGGATAATTTTGGATCTAGGTGTTTCCTCCTACCAATTGGATACGGTAGACCGCGGCTTTACTTACAGAGAAGACGCACCACTGGATATGAGAATGGACCAGCGTCAGAGCATGACTGCTAAGGATATTGTAAATGAGTATAGCGAAATGGAATTATATCGGATCATTCGCGATTACGGGGAAGACAAATTTGCAAAGAATATAGCCAAGCATATTGTAAGTGCGAGAAATGTAAAAGCATTAGAAACAACTGGGGAGTTAATTAATGTTATAAAAGCGGCTATTCCAATGAAATTCCGGGCAGTAGGAGGACACCCGGCCAAAAAGACATTCCAGGCCATAAGAATCGAATTAAACAGAGAATTAGAAGTACTTCGGGATTCTCTGGATGACATGATAGAACTTCTGAATGATGATGGGCGAATATGTATTATCACCTTTCATTCTTTGGAAGACAGGATTGTAAAGACAATATTCAAAAAAAATGAGGATCCATGTACCTGTCCGAGAGAGTTTCCGATTTGTGTATGTGGGAAAATATCCAAAGGAAAAGTAATAACCAGAAAACCAATACTGCCAGGTGATCAGGAGCTGGAAGAGAACAAGAGGTCAAAAAGTTCGAAACTACGTGTATTTGAACGCAGGATGTAACAAAATCTGTGGAAAAACGAACAGATCAGGTACAGGCTGTATTCATAACCAAATAGTGAGGCGGATGTTGGACATTCGTTTTACTGTAAAATACGCAGAGATAGCGGGGTAAGGAGAAGCTAAATGGATAGATCAGCCAGAAGACCGGAACACGGTTACGCGAGAAGAAATCAGCAGCAGACAAGAGCATACGTTGACGGCAATACGGCAAGAGAGCTTCAGGCAGTTCCACGTAGGAGAGAAAACAGGCCTGTAAGACAGGAACCACAGCGAAAGAGAAGGCCGGCGACAAGTCAAAAAACCAGAAAAAATCGGGAAAAAGCATTGCAAATGAACTTTGCATATGTTATATTCTTAACGGCGGCAGCAGTAGCAACCCTTTTTGTGTGTGTGAACTATTTACAGTTACAGGCAGCAAATACAGCCCATCGGAAAAATGTTACAAATCTGGAGAGCCAGCTCAGTTCTTTGAAATTAGCAAATGATACGAAATACGACGAAACCATGGCATCTGTTGATTTGGAAAAAATCAAAGATATTGCGATTAATGAACTTGGCATGGTATATGCCGAGCAGGGACAAATCATTAATTATAATAGTCAGGATGGCGACTATGTAAGACAATACGAAGATGTACCAACCAATAAGTAGGTGATATGATTGGCATCAGAAAGAAATAGAGACAGAAAACGAAATACAAAAAAAATATTTACAAAAAAAATGCAAATAAAGCTTATGGCTATATTTGCATTCGTTTTATTAGCGCTTGTGGGATTAAATGTCCGGATAGCGTATATTACGGCAAAGAGTGGTGATAAGTACGCCAGAAAGGTATTATCACAACAGCAGTATGACAGCCGCACCATACCATTCAGACGGGGAGAAATCCTGGATCGCAACGGTAATATAATGGCAAGAAGTGAGAAAGTCTATAATGTGGTTCTGGATTGCTATGCAATTAATGCCGATGAGGATTTTATAGAACCCACCATCAGTGCGGTGGCAGCGACAATGGGCGTGGATGAATCGGAAATACGCAAAGTAATCACTTCTGAGGAAACCAAGGACAGCCAGTACCAGGTCATTAAAAGAGAAGTGTCCATGGAAGACAAGCAGAAGTATGAGGACTATACGGATTTATCCGAAGACCGCAAGCTGACCGATGAAAAACGGCAGGAGCTGGAAAACGTGCAGGGTGTTTGGTTCGAGGAGGATTTCATACGAAAGTATCCTTTTAACAGCCTTGCAAGTAATGTACTTGGATTTTCCAATGATCTGAATGATGGTATTGTCGGGCTGGAATCCTATTATAACGATGTACTAAACGGAGTAGACGGCCGGGAATTCGGATATCTGAATGAAGATTCCGAGCTTCAGCGGACTACGGTGGAACCAACCAATGGGAAAAGCCTGGTGTCTACGATTGACGTAAACATCCAGCAGGTAGTGGAAAAATATATCAAAGAATTTGACGATATGTATAAAGGTGGTCCATGGGAAGAATTTGCAGGTCATGGAAGTAAAAATACCGGTGTTATTGTAGGGGATCCCAATACGGGAGAAATCCTGGCTATGGCAACCAATCAGGCGTTCGATTTAAATGATCCGGAAAACCTGGATGGATGGTATACGAAAAAACAGATCGAGGCAATGACGGATGAACAATATGTAGCAGCTCTGAATGGTCTTTGGAGCAATTTCTGTATCTCAGGGGCATTTGAACTGGGTTCCACCTATAAGCCTGTTGTAGTGGCATCCGCTTTGGAAGGCGGATTTGCAGATGACTCTGACCATTATTATTGTAACGGTTATCTGCAGTATGGATCGGAGCCGCCCATTTACTGTGATAACCGGAACGGACATCAGGACGAAACGCTGAGCGATGTAGTTAAGAATTCCTGTAATGTTGGGATGATGGAAATTGCTGAGAAAATGGGAGTGGACGCATTTGTAAAATATCAGGAATTGTTTAATTTCGGTAAGAAAACCGGAATTGACCTGCCTAATGAAAATGCAGGTATATTATATAACAGCAACAATATGCATGTCATTGAGCTGGCAACCAACTCCTTCGGGCAGGGATTTACTGCTTCTATGATTCAGGAGTTTGCAGCATTTTCAACGGTTGTAAACGGCGGTAACTACTATCGCCCCCACATGGTAAGACAGGTACTGGATTCGAAAGGCGGAGTGGCAAAAGATATCGATCCACTGCTGTTAAGCCAGCCGGTTTCCTCTAAGAACTCTTCCTTATTAAAGGAATATCTGGAAGCCGTTGTAAAAGAAGGTACCGGGCAGAAAGCTCAGATTTCCGGCTATCGTATCGGTGGTAAGACAGGTACGGCGGAGACGCTTCCCCGTGGAGAGGACCGCTATATTGTATCCTTTATCGGAGCGGTACCCATTGATGATCCTAAGGTAGTAATCTACACCGTTGTGGATGAACCAAACGTAGAAGATCAGGAAATCGGTGGATATTCCATGGAGATTTCCAAAAAGATCTTATCGGAAATACTGCCATATCTGGGTATCTATCCTACAGAAGAGATTACGGATGATGAACGGAATACCCTGGGTATGAAGACCGGAGAAAATGCAGACGGCACAACAGATGGAACTACGGATGGAACTGCGGATGGTACTTCAGACGGTACAGACGGGAATACAGATGGGACAGCACAGAATGGATTGCCGCAGGATCAGAACTATGTAGAGCCTTTAGAAGACACGGGTGAGCCCCAGGAAGATGTCTGGGACGACGGCGTGACCAACGAAGATCTGCAGCTTGAACAATAAAGACATATCCCCGTAGAAGTAATAATAGATTATACTAATTACTTCTACGGGGATTTTTATGCTCAAAATTAAAACCTATCATAAGAAGAAGATTGTTGTAGTATTCACCCTTTGCTTTTTGGTATTAGCTGCCCTGGTGGGGCGTCTTGTTTATCTGATGATTTTTAAATCGGATTATTATGCCCAGAAAGCGGAGGAACTCCACGAAAGAGAAAGAGATATCAAGGCAGCCAGGGGCGAGATTCTGGATGCCACGGGAACAGCTCTGGCGACCAATAAAACGGTTTGTACCATATCTGTTATCCACAGCCAGATAAAAGAACCGGATAAAGTAATTGCCATGCTGGTAAAGGAACTGGGGCTGTCCGAAGCTGAGGTACGCAAAAGGGTGGAGAAGAGAAGCTCAATTGAGCGTGTGAAGACAAATGTGGAAAAAGAAGTCGGCGATAAGATACGGGAGTATAATCTTGCGGGTGTGAAAGTAGATGAAGACTTTAAACGCTATTATCCGTTTGGCTCCCTGGCGTCTAAGGTCCTTGGATTTACCGGGAGCGACAATCAGGGGATTATCGGGCTGGAAGTAAAGTATGAGGATATCTTAAAGGGAAGCCCGGGAAAAATTCTTACCATGACGGATGCCAGAGGTGTGGAACTTCCGGAAGCAGGGGAAAGCAGACTGGAGCCGATTAATGGAAATGATCTGTACATCAGCCTTGATAACAACATCCAGCAGTATGTTGAACAGGCGGCGAAGAAGGTTATGGAACAGAAAGGTGCCGACAGTGTATCCATCCTGCTTATGCGCCCCAGTAACGGCGAAATTCTGGCGATGGTAAACGTTCCGGAATTCGATCTGAACAGTCCGTTTACCTTAAATGTGGATTCCTCCCAGATGACAGAAAAAGAAAAGCAGGATGCGCTGAACCAGATGTGGAGAAATGGATGCATCAACGATACTTATGAGCCGGGATCTACGTTTAAGATTATCACGGCAGCGGCAGGTCTGGAAGAAGGCGTAGTTTCTTTAACGGATCAGTTTTCCTGTCCGGGGTATAAAATTGTGGAGGACAGAAGAATCCGGTGCCATAAAGTAGCAGGCCATGGAGGAGAGACTTTTGTACAGGGTGTCATGAACTCCTGTAATCCGGTATTTATTGAAGTGGGACTCCGGCTGGGGGTGGACAATTATTTTAAATATTTCAATCAGTTTGGACTGAATAATAAAACTGGGATTGATCTCCCCGGTGAAGCGGCTACCATCATGCATAAAAAAGAAAATGTGGGGCAGGTAGAACTGGCTACGATTTCTTTTGGGCAGTCATTTCAGATCACGCCCATGCAGCTTGCCACAACAGCAAGTTCGATTATCAACGGCGGAAGACGGGTTACTCCCCATTTTGGCGTGTCTGTTAAGGATAAAGACGGGGCGCTGATTAAGAAACTGCAATATCCCCTAGGGGACAGAATCCTGTCTGAAGATACCTCTGCCACCATGCGTTATGTACTGGAACAGGTGGTTGACAGCGGGTCCGGCAAGAACGCTTATATTGCAGGTTATCATATTGGAGGGAAAACAGCTACCTCAGAGACCCTTCCCAGAAGTGCAAATAAATATATTTCATCGTTTTTAGGCTTTGCTCCGGCAAATGATCCTCAGATATTGGGACTTTGCGTGATTCATAACCCACAGGGCGTATATTACGGAGGTACCATTGCAGCTCCGGTAATAAAAGATATTTTTGCGAATATTCTGCCTTATTTGGAAATACCAATCGATGAATCCCAGTTGGAAACGGAGACAGAGACCCAGTAAGGAACAACCCCAATTTTTTGATTTCAAGGTTGATTAATAGGCAAAAAAAGTTTATACTAATCTAGAGTGTGTCTGAAATCTGCTGGCGTAGATAGCGGGTGCTATATAGTGGCGTATTTGCGCCGGGCGGCACTAGAATTCAGACACGCTTCGGAGTATGTCTACAAATAGCGAAAGAATTTACGAGGTGTATTATGATTATTGGTACTGAAGTTATTATTCCATTATTGGCGGCATTTGTCGTCAGTGTAGCACTTAGCCCTTTTGTAATTCCATTTTTACGGAAGCTGAAAGTGGGACAGACGGAGCGGACAGACGGCGTCCAGTCTCATTTAAAAAAGGCAGGGACTCCTACAATGGGAGGTTTGATTATTTTAATCAGTGTTCTGTCAACCTCACTGTTTTTTGTGAAAAGTTATCCGCAGATCATACCGGTTTTATTTTTGACTCTTGGTTTTGGAATCATCGGATTTTTAGATGATTATCTGAAAGTTGTTCTAAGACGGTCTGACGGACTGCTTCCATGGCAGAAGATGTTGGGACAGATTGTAATTACAACCGTTTTCCTGGCATATATTCTTATTGTAGATCCATCCGGTCTTACAATCATGAATCCTTTTGATAAAGGGACTTTTATTGATTTTAAACCAATTGCCATTCCTCTTGTTTATATTGCAGTTATCGGAACGGTAAACGGTGTCAACTTTACGGATGGCCTGGATGGCCTGGCTACCGGCGTGACCACCATGGTCGCTGTATTTTTTACAGTCGTATCCATTGCTTACAAAGGCGGGATTCAACCCATCACAGCAGCTGTTGTAGGGGCATTGCTGGGATTTTTATTGTTTAATGCCCATCCGGCTAAGGTATTCATGGGAGATACCGGCTCACTGGCTCTGGGAGGCTTTGTGGCGGGCTGTGCCTATGCTCTTCGGATGCCGTGGATCATTATTATCGTAGGTTTGATTTACCTGGTGGAAGTAATGTCCGTTATGATCCAGGTTACTTATTTTAAGAAGACTGGCGGCAAGAGATTTTTCAAAATGGCTCCGATACATCACCACTTTGAATTGTGCGGATGGTCAGAAACCCAGGTAGTGGCTGTATTTACCGTTGTAACGGCGTTATTGTGTCTGGTAGGGCTTCTGATCCTTTCTTAAGGAGTGCTTGAAATTCAGGGGCGGATAGCCGTCAGATAGCAGCACTACATCATCACAGCAGTTACAGATGAAAAACAAATTCAAGATGAGATAAGAACATGCGGTTTGAAATAGTAATCGGCCGGTTAGGAGGATAACAATGGAATTAAAGGACAAGAAAGTTCTTGTATTTGGTACCGGAATCAGCGGTATAGGCGCGGTGGAATTATTGGAAAAAGTACAAGCAAAACCAGTCCTGTATGATGGAAATAAAAAGCTGACGAAAGATGAGATCAGTAAAAGACTGCCGGAGGGCAGCAATGGGGAGATTATAATCGGAGATCTTCCAAAAGAGATTATGGAAGCCCTGGATCTGGTTGTTTTAAGCCCGGGTGTCCCTACGGACCTTCCTCTTGTGAATGAAATGAGGGATAAAGGAATTCCCATCTGGGGAGAAGTGGAGCTTGCCTATGTAAACAGTAAAGGGAAGGTACTTGCAATTACCGGAACCAATGGCAAGACTACGACAACCAGTCTGCTTGGGGAGATTATGAAGTATCATGCCAGGGAAGTATATGTTGTTGGCAATATCGGGAACCCCTATACACAGGTTGCACTGGAAATGTCACCGGAAGCAGTTACGGTTGCGGAAATCAGCAGCTTTCAGCTGGAAACAATTCATTCATTCCGTCCGAATGTGAGTGCGGTTTTAAATATAACACCGGATCATCTGGACCGGCATCATACCATGGAAGAATACATCCGGGTAAAGGAGAGTATTACCGCAAACCAGGGAGCAGAAGATACCTGTGTTCTGAATTATGAAGATGAGCTCTTAAGAGATTTTGGAAAAACGCTAAATTGCAAGGTATTATTTTTCAGCAGCCTGCGTACATTAGATAAGGGCATTTACATAAATGATGGAGCCATTGAGTACAATGATGGTACAAATAAAATCACGGTATGCCAGATAAGCGAGTTAAAACTTCCGGGAAGGCATAACTATGAAAATATTATGGCGGCTGCGGCAATGGCGATCGCTTTGCAGGTGCCGCTCGAAGAAATCCACTATGTACTCACAAAATTTACGGCTGTAGAACATCGAATTGAATATGTGACGAAGGTTCGCGGCGTAGCATATTATAATGATTCAAAGGGAACGAATCCGGATGCCGCAATTAAAGGAATCCAGGCGATGGACCGTCCGACTCTGCTTATCGGGGGAGGCTATGATAAAAACTCTTCCTATGAAGAGTGGATCCGTTCTTTTGACGGAAAGGTTCGTTTCCTGGTATTGATCGGGCAGACGAGAGAGAAGATTGCAGAAGCGGCAAAAAGATGTGGTTTCAATGACATTATTCTGGCAGATTCACTGGAAGAAGCAATTGATATCTGTGCAAAAAAGGCCAATCCGGGTGATGCGGTTTTACTTTCCCCTGCATGTGCAAGCTGGGGCATGTTTCCCAATTATGAAGAGCGGGGCCGGGTCTTTAAAGAGCATGTGAGACATCTACATTAATGAAATAAAAAAGGAGTGATGGTTTGAATCAAGGTGTGAAAAGACAGGACTACACACTACTGATAATCGTGTTTTTCTTAATTTGCTTTGGTTTAATAACACTCTATAGTACAAGCGCATATAATGGCCAGGTTAAGTTCGCTGATCCGGGTTATTATTTTAAAAAACAATTATTTGCAACAATCCTGGGAGTTGTGGCAATGCTCATCGTATCCAGAATGGATTACCACATTTTCGGGAAATTTGCACTCTATGCTTATCTGTTGTCCCTTGCGTTATCCGGGGCGGTACTGATCTTCGGAGATTCTTATAATGGTTCAAAGAGATGGCTGTCTCTTGGACCGCTGTCTTTCCAGCCATCGGAGTTTGCTAAGCTGGCGGTCATATTGTTTTTGGCGTATATGGTCAGCAGCCAGAAAAAGAAACGGGGCAATGTATTCCTGATCTCCATGGTTATTGGTCTGGTGCTGCCGATCGTGGGATTGGTTGGAACGAATAATCTGAGTACGGCAATTATTATCCTGGGGATCGCAGTTATTCTGATTTTTGTATCCAATCCGAAATATCTGCAGTTTATCTGGATTGGCGGCGTTGGAATTGGATTTATCAGTATTTTTCTGAGTATGGAATCCTATCGTCTGGAACGTCTTGCGATCTGGAAGAATCCGGAGAATTTTGAAAAGGGTTTTCAAACAATCCAGGGATTATACGCAATTGGTTCCGGCGGTCTGTTTGGCAGAGGTCTGGGTGAGAGCATTCAGAAGCTGGGGTTCGTGCCGGAAGCACAAAACGACATGATTTTTTCCATTATCTGTGAAGAATTAGGACTCACAGGAGCCATTATACTGATTATCATATTTATAGTTATGATCTGGCGTTTTATGGTGATCGCAACTCATGCCAAGGACTTGTTTGGATCGCTCATAGCAGTGGGCGTTATGGGGCATATCGCGATTCAGGTTATGCTTAATATAGCAGTTGTAACAAATACAATCCCCAATACCGGTATTACTCTGCCGTTTATCAGTTACGGAGGAACTTCGGTACTTTTCCTGCTGTCGGAAATGGGGCTGGCGCTTAGTGTCAGCCGGTGGCAAAAATAGATTCCGTGCATATAATGAGATATATGGGTTTAATGGCCGCCTGATAGCGGTCATTAGAAGTTATCGGAGGAATCTTACTTGGATGGTATAAAAGTTCTGGGTGGTCATCCGTTGCACGGGGAAATCGCGATACAAGGCTCGAAAAATGCCATACTCCCCATTATAGCAGGAACAATTCTGCATGATGGAATCACTGTTCTTCATAATTGTCCGAAAATTCAGGACGTTATGTATATGGTAGAGATACTAAAACAATTGGGATGCCGTGTGTGCTGGACGGATGATACGCTAATGATCAATGCATCCTGTCTGGAACGGTGTGATGTTCCGGCAGATCATGCGGGAAAGCTGCGTTCATCTATTATTTTATTAGGAAGCCTTCTTGGAAGGCTTAAGGAAGCTCACGTACCTTATCCGGGAGGCTGCACAATCGGAGCGAGGCCAATTGATCTGCATTTACAGGCTTTCAGGCAGATGGGGGTTTGCATAGAGGAGCAGGAAGGTTTGCTTCTGGCACAGACAAAGGATCTTTGTGGTGCCAGAATTCATTTGCGTTTCCCAAGTGTGGGAGCCACGGAAAATATAATTTTAGGAGCGGTACTGGCAAAAGGAACGACGGTTCTGACAGGTGCTGCGAGAGAACCGGAAATTGTAGAATTAGCCGTATTTTTAAACAAAAAAGGGGCCAGAATAACAGGGATGGGAAGTGACTGTATCTGCATCCGTGGTGTTGACAGGCTGCATGATTCAGAATATACAATGGGACCGGACAGAATTGTTGCCGGAACCTATGTCTTAGCAGCATTGGGAAGCCGGGGATGTGTCACACTGTGGAATGCACCGGTAGACCAGATAAAGAATATATTATATCTTTCAGGCAAAATGGGAGCATCCTTAAGATGGAACCGCAATTGTCTGAAGGTAGATGCCAGAAGGGCAGGTGCGCCGATTCCGTTTATAGAGACGAATCCATATCCGGGTTTTCCTACGGACCTGCAGTCACAGCTTATGGCAGTTCTATGCATGGCAAGGGGAAACAGCTGCATACGGGAAACGGTTTTTGAAGCCAGATTTCATGTGGCAGAAGAGCTGAACAAGATGGGAGCCAGGGTGTTTACGGATTCTATGGAAGCACGTATTGAAGGCGTAGATAGGCTGACAGGCTGTGATGTGCAGGCAAGCGAACTTCGGGGAGGAGCTGCACTTACCATCGCAGGTCTGATGGCAGAGGGAGTTACAAGAATCAGCAATAAACATTTTATTGATAGGGGATATGTAGATATCTGTGAAGATCTGAAGGCATTGGGAGCCAGGATCTCTCCTATAGAAATAACGGAGTAACTATCTGACGGAGTATGGGGAACAGGGTCAGATAGTCACAAATTGTTTTAAAATGAGAGGATACAGGTGATTAATATGGAGCAGGGCTACAAAAGAAAGAAGAAGAGAAGGAGAAAAATTGGAAAAATAGCTGCCTTATCGGTTGTGGCACTTCTATTAATAAGTGCAATCGTGGTATTTGGATTGTTCCGCATTCAGGAAGTGGAAGTAGTGGGGAATGATTATTATACGGCAGATGAGATAAAGAAAATGGTGATGTCAGATTCTATGGCACAAAATTCGATTTATCTGACATGGAAATACAGCCATGCCAATATCCAGGAAGAACTTCCTTTTTTAAGTGCGGTGGAAATAGAGATGCTGTCTCCGTATAAAGTCCGTATTCAGGTTTATGAAAAGACCATCGTGGGATATATCCAAACGGCTGGTTCCAATGTATACTTCGATAAGGACGGAGTTGTCATGGAGAACTCTCAGGAAGTGAGAGAGGGAGTTCCCATGATTTCCGGTGTTACACTTGGTAAAGTGGAAGTACTTGGAAAACTGCCGATAGAAGATAAGGAGCTGTTTAAGTCAGTGGTAACTCTGGCGCAGCTTTTAAATAAGAATGAAATTCTTCCGGATGAAATCCATTTTGATGAAGAGAATGCAATGTCCCTGTATTTTGAAAAGAATACGGTACTGCTTGGGCAGAATAAGAACCTGGAAGATAAGATTTCTAATCTCAAGGCGATTTATCCGAAAATGTCTTCCATGGAGGGAACTCTAGATCTGGAAAATTTCACCTCAGATTCCAGTACGGCTATTTTTAAGAAGGGAAATGGCAAGAAAGACGGCGGGGATAAAGAAGAGGGTGAATCCGAGAGCGAGTCAGAAAGTGAAACGGGAAAGAGCGCAGGAAGCAGTTATAAAGGTGAGTCCGGCAAAGTTTCCAAGGATGCTGCGGGGAATGAGGTTTATACCGATGATGCGGGGAATGTAACCAGTGATATGACGCAGCAGTATCTGGGAGATGACGGACAAGTTATTACAGACGGATATGGATATATTGATCCCTATACCGGTGCATATATCTTGAATTAATTCACAGAATAATGTATTGGATTTTGAAGCTTAATCCATTAGGCTATCTGAAAATTCATTGTACGGGAGGTATCCATTTTACCGTCAATGGCAGAAATTCCCTGTTTTTGTCGATTACGGCAGTATGAAATCGGATCTGATATGTATAATCTTTTATATATGTTAGGATTTTATGAAGAATGCTTAAAAAAACAATGAAATTTAAAAATCTACTTGATTAATTTGTGAAAAAACTATATTATATAATAAATGCAGTTTGGATACTGGGATGATATTGTCCAAACTGTAAATGAATTTTAGAATGTACAGATACGAGAAGGAGGAAATACCCTTGTTAGAGATTATGACAAACGAAGCTGAATCCGCTGCGAAGATTATTGTAATTGGAGTGGGCGGTGCAGGCAATAATGCTGTAAATAGAATGGTGGACGATACAATTGGAGGAGTAGAATTTATCGGTGTGAACACAGATAAGCAGGCATTGCAGTTATGCAAAGCGCCTACTACAATTCAGATTGGTGAGAAATTAACAAAAGGACTCGGCGCAGGAGCACAGCCTCAGGTTGGGCAGCAGGCTGCTGAGGAAAGTGCAGAAGAATTAAAACAGGCTATGCAGGGTTCTGACATGGTATTCGTTACCTGTGGTATGGGTGGCGGAACAGGAACAGGTGCAGCTCCGGTTGTAGCAGGTCTGGCTAAAGAGATGGGAATTCTTACCGTTGGTGTTGTAACAAAACCTTTCCGTTTTGAAGCAAAGACACGTATGAATAATGCCCTGACAGGGATTGAAAAATTAAAGGACAACGTGGATACTTTAATTGTGATTCCAAATGATAAATTACTGGAGATCGTGGACAGAAGAACTACGATGCCGGAAGCACTTAAAAAAGCCGATGAAGTTCTGCAGCAGGCGGTTCAGGGAATTACAGACCTGATTAATTTACCGGCACTTATCAATCTGGACTTTGCAGATGTTCAGACTGTAATGACAGATAAGGGAATTGCACATATCGGTATCGGACAGGCTAAGGGCGATGATAAGGCATTAGAAGCTGTGAAACAGGCAGTATCCAGTCCGCTTCTGGAGACTACGATTGAAGGAGCATCTCATGTAATTATCAATATTTCCGGTGATATTTCTCTGATGGATGCCAATGATGCAGCAAGTTATGTACAGGAACTTACCGGAGATGATGCCAATATTATCTTTGGTGCGATGTATGATGATACTTATGCAGATGAAGCAAGCATTACGGTGATTGCAACAGGATTGGACGAGCACGCAGGTTCACAGCCATCTGTGAATAAAAAGATTGTGCCGGAGTACAGCAGTTCTTTCGCTGGAAAAGAAAAGCAGAATACAGGATTTGGTTTCCAGAAGTCTGCAGCACCAGGCAGAAGTACGGCGCCTCAGAACACAAGAACTTCAACTCCAAGTTCTTCTGTTGGGAAGTTAAGAACTCCGGAAAGCAACGTAGCTGAGAAAAACATTCAGATTCCTGATTTTTTAAAGAGAAGATAATAGGTTAATAATAGAAACTCCGAATGTCATGATAGAGAAAGTATCTGTTTAAAAGAAGCCCGGGATAAATTCATTCCGGGCTTGATTTATGTGAAGCTGTATGTTTGGAATTCAGCAGGCCGTCATGGCGCTCTGAAAAAACTTTAATGCTGGAAGCGTATTCACTGGGGGTCATCCCGGTTACTTTCTTAAATTGACGGCTGAAATAATGTATGGATGTATATCCAAGGGTATCTGCAATCTGTGTGAAATTCATATTCTTATTGCGGATCAGCTGCTTGGCAGCATCAATTTTTATTTTACAAAAATAATCTATAATACCGCAGTTATTCTTTTCACGGAATAGCTTTTGCAGCTGGGACCGGCTGATCAGATTATCACGGCAGATTTGTTCTATGGTTAACTGGCTTTGCATATTTCCTTCCAGATAGTTTATGATACGGTTATAGATTTCCTCATCATTTTTGGCTTTAATGGATTTGGTGATGGGAGTGAGGCTTTGCAGTGCCGTATATCTTCGATAAAGCTGAATCAGAATATGTTCCAGATTAATTTTAATCAGCTGCTGGCTGCCAAACGGATGATCCTGGTTAACTTCCATTTCTTCCAGATAAGGGTCATCTAAAGGTGATGAAAAGGTATGCATTGCCTCGATAATGATTGATGCCAGCAGATTTCTTTCCACTTCCCCGATGGTCAGGATTTTATTTTCAAAAAAGCTCATGCGGGGTGAATCACAAATAAATGCAATTACCACCAGGTTGGGCGCAGTCAGCCCATTTGCTGTGACGTTATGAAATTCGTTTGGCTTATGAAATATAATGTCTCCTTTTTTTAAAGATATCTTATGACTGTCGGACATAACCGACACCTCTCCTTTGTCCACACATAAAAATTCCCAGAAATCATGGGATTCTCCATCAAATTTAAAGTCACTGGTATATTCAAAATAATGTACGGTGACGATCTGATCAATTCGAAAATCTTCATGAAGTGTTATGCTTTTATAATCCATAAAATTACCCCCTTGTAAGCTATAGAATATCGCATTTTTGGACAAAATGCAAATAATAAATACGATAGTACAAAATTGCTGAAAGATTGTACAAATATTTTTGAGAAAAGGTATACTATAATGACGGTAATAACAAAGTTAGAGAGTTAATAAATAAATGTGAAAAGGAGAGGTATGGACATGAAACCAGTATTGGTGATTATGGCAGCAGGAATGGGAAGCCGTTATGGAGGATTGAAACAGATTGATCCTGTAGATGAGCAGGGACATATCATTATTGATTTTTCTATTTTTGACGCAGTAAAAGCAGGATTTGAAAAAGTTGTTTTTATTATTAAAAAGGAAGATGAAGCAGATTTTAAGGAATGCATCGGAGACAGGATGAGCAAAAAAATGGACGTTTCTTATGTATACCAGGATTTACATAATCTGCCGGAAGGATTTACAGTTCCGGAAGGGAGAGTAAAACCATGGGGAACCGGACATGCAATTGCAAGCTGCCTGGGAAAGGTTGACGGCCCGTTTGCGGTTATCAACGCAGATGATTATTATGGACAGCATGCATTTGAATCCATTTACAATTACCTGAATACCCATGAGGATGATGAACAGTACCGTTATACCATGGTGGGATACGTTTTGGAAAATACATTGACAGACCACGGACATGTTGCAAGGGGTGTGTGTGAGACAGATGATCAGGGATATCTCGTTGGCATTCACGAAAGAACCCGTATTGAAAAACGTGGTGAAGGCGCGGCGTATACCGAGGATGACGGAAAAACCTGGACGGAAATTCCAAAGGGAAGCACAGTATCTATGAATATGTGGGGATTTTCTAAGAGTATTTTAGAGGAACTAGAAAACCGGTTTGCAGCTTTTCTGAAAGAAAACTTAGAAAGCAATCCTCTGAAATGTGAATATTTCTTACCCACTGTTGTAGGAGAACTTCTGGAGGAAGAAAAGGCTACGGTAGAAGTATTGAAATCTTCCGACAGATGGTACGGCGTAACCTATAAAGAGGATAAAGAAGTAGTAGTGGAAGCAGTTAAGAACTTTAAAAAAGAGGGATTATATCCTGATAGATTGTGGGAGGAACAGTAATGGCAAAAGATGAAACATGCAGTAAAATGGAGGAAGTGATTCAGCATTTTCAATATGAAGGAATCTTTCAGAGCGGGAATACCTATGGAAGCGGACATATCAATGATACCTTTCTATTGATCTTTGATAAAGAGGACGGAAATGTAAAAAGATATATTCTGCAGCGTATGAATCATGAAATCTTCAAAAATCCGGTAGAGTTAATGGAGAACATTGTAAATGTTACTTCTTTTCTCAGAAAAAAAATTATTCTGATGGGCGGTGATCCGGAAAGAGAGACTCTAAATGTGATTCCTACGTTGGAAGGCCATAATTATTATGTGGATTCTACTGGTGAATACTGGCGCAGCTATGGATTTATCGAGGGTGCAACCAGTTATGATGCGGTTGAAAAACCAGATGATTTTTATCAGAGCGCCGTGGCATTCGGTAATTTCCAAAGACTTTTGTCCGATTACCCTGCCAAAACACTTCATGAAACCATTAAAGATTTTCATAATACGATCGATCGTTTTGACAAGTTCAAAAAAGCAGTGGAAGAGGACATCTGTGAAAGAGCGAAAGATGTCCAGCCGGAAATACAATTTGTCCTGGACCGGGAAGCAGATGCCCATATCCTTTGCGACATGCTGGAAAAAGGAGAGCTTCCTCTGCGGGTTACCCACAATGACACCAAGTTAAACAATATCATGATTGATGATAAGACCGGAAAGGGTATATGCGTCATTGATCTGGATACAGTAATGCCCGGGTTGGCGCTGAATGATTTTGGTGATTCTATTCGCTTTGGCGCCAGCACCGGTGCCGAAGATGAACAGGATTTATCAAAAATTTCCTGTGACATGAATCTGTTTGCCCTGTATACGAAAGGATATGTGGAAGGATGTGCTGGCAGCCTTACGGATATGGAAATTAAAATGCTTCCAACTGGTGCAAAGCTTATGACATTTGAATGCGGCATGCGTTTTCTGACGGATTATCTGCAGGGGGATACTTATTTTAAAATACATCGTGATAAGCAGAACGTTGACAGATGCCGTACTCAGTTTAAACTGGTGGCGGATATGGAAGATAAGTGGGATGAAATGGCGGATATTGTAGAAAAATATCTATAATTTTAACGGTTCATCAGGAAAAGGGGGTGCCCAAAACGCTTCTTATGTGATAAACTTACTAGAGCGTGTTTTAAAATTGCTTTCTGTCAGGAATGAATTTTCAAACAGGCTCTAGTAGCCCATAAAGCTATATGCTGGGTAATGATTTTAGTTTAAACGGAGGAAGAATATGAGCAAACCAGTTTTAGTGATCATGGCAGCCGGAATGGGCAGCAGGTATGGCGGCTTAAAGCAGATTGATCCGGTAGATGAACAGGGACATATGATTATTGATTTTTCCATTTATGATGCGATTCGGGCCGGCTTTCAAAAGGTTGTATTTATTATTAAAAAAGAAAATGAAGCGGATTTTAGGGCTGCAATTGGCAACAGGATGGAAAGGCAACTGGAAGTGGAGTATGTATATCAGGAAATGAACAGCCTGCCGGCAGGATATGAAGTGCCCCAGGGGCGTGAGAAGCCATTTGGAACGGGTCATGCAGTGCTAAGCTGCAGCAGTGTGATAGATGGTCCATTTGCGGTAATTAATGCAGATGATTACTATGGACGGCATGCATACCAGATGATTTATGATTATCTGTCCAATCACCAGGATGATGAGAAATACCGTTACACGATGGTTGGATATGTTCTTGAAAACACCCTTACGGATAATGGTCATGTTGCCAGAGGTGTATGTGTGACTGATGAGCAGCAGTATCTGACAGGAATTAATGAAAGAACCCATATTGAAAAAAGAAATGGTAATGCGGAGTATACGGAAGACGAAGGGGCAACCTGGGCTACGATACCGGAAGGAAGCACCGTTTCTATGAATATGTGGGGATTTTCAGCCAGTTTCCTTCAGGAGTTAAAAGAACGATTTCCAAAATTTTTGGATCAGAACCTGAAAACGAATCCATTAAAATGTGAGTATTTTCTGCCTACTGTGGTAAATGACCTGATTGATGAGGGAAAAGCAACGGTAGAGGTTTTAAAATCTTTGGATAAGTGGTATGGTGTCACTTACAAAGAAGATAAAGAATATGTGGTAAATGCAATTAAGAATCTGAAGAAGACAGGACTGTATCCCGAGTTTTTATGGAAATAATATGGAAAAAAATGTTGCGAAATACTCAGAGTGGGTATAGACTATAAGAGAAACAAATTCAGTTGGCATAGAATGAGGAGGAGCACATCATGGCAATTTTAGTTACAGGCGGTGCAGGATATATCGGCAGTCATACATGTATTGAGTTATTAAAAGCAGGATACGATGTGGTTGTAGTAGACAATCTTTACAATTCAAGCGAAAAGGCAATCGCAAGAGTGGAAGAAATCTCAGGTAAAAAAGTGACTTTTTACAAAGCTGACATCCTGGACAGAGAAAAATTAAATGAAATTTTTGATAAAGAATCCATTGATTCTGTAATTCATTTTGCAGGTTTAAAAGCAGTTGGGGAATCCGTGGCAAAACCATTGGAATACTATCATAACAACATGACAGGTACTTTTATCCTGTGCGAAGTAATGAGAGACCATAATGTGAAGAACATCATCTTCAGTTCTTCTGCTACTGTATATGGAGATCCAGCATTTATTCCGATTACAGAGGAATGCCCAAAAGGAAAGATTACAAATCCTTATGGACAGACAAAAGGTATGCTGGAGCAGGTTTTAACAGATCTTCATGTTGCTGACCCGGAATGGAATGTGGTATTGCTTCGTTACTTTAATCCCATTGGAGCACATAAGAGCGGATTGATCGGAGAAGATCCGAAAGGAATCCCCAATAATCTGGTACCATACATAGCGCAGGTTGCAGTAGGTAAATTAGAATGTCTCGGCGTATTTGGCGATGATTATGATACTCCTGACGGAACTGGTGTACGTGATTATATCCACGTAGTTGACCTGGCTGTTGGACACGTAAAAGCGTTAAAGAAGATCGAAGAAAAAGCAGGCGTAAATATCTATAATCTGGGAACGGGAAATGGATACAGCGTACTTCAGGTAGTAAAGGCATTTGAAAAAGCTTGTGGAAAGACAATCAAATATCAGATCAAACCTCGCCGTGCAGGTGATATTGCAACTTGTTATTCAGATGCGGCAAAAGCAAAAGAAGAACTGGGCTGGGTAGCGGAAAGAGGCATCGAGGAAATGTGCGAAGATTCCTGGAGATGGCAGAGCAATAACCCAAATGGATATGAAGAGTAAGAGATAAAAGAATATCGGCAGTAAAGATATCATTACTGTATATGAATATTGTCAGGACCGGTGTAACCATACATCGGTTCTGTTTTTATAAAAAAATTGATAAAGTTAATTGAAAACTTATTGACATATGGATGCAAATAAGTTAAAATATAAATCACATAAACGCAATAACAATCTTTGGGTGTGATATTCCCATTCTGAAAAAATGAATATTCGACAGACAATTCTTAAAAACCCCAATCAAATTAATGGTACCTTGAAAACTAAATAGACTTTAGAAATAGTATATGATAAAATAGAAAACACGAGGTGAACCGGATGGAAAATGCCATTCTATTGAAAGAAATCGGTAAGATGTTTGAGTCGCAGGAGAAAAAAATCGACCAGCGATTTGATGAGCAGGATAAGAGGATCGATCAGAAGTTTGCGGAGCAGAATGAGATGATCAATCAGAAGTTTGCAGAGCAGGATAAGAGGATCGATCAGAAGTTTGCGGAGCAGGATAAGAGGATCGATCAGAAGTTTGCGGAGCAGAATGAGATGATCAATCAGAAGTTTGCAGAGCAGGATAAGAGGATCGATCAGAAGTTTGCGGAGCAGGATAAGAGGATCGATCAGAAGTTTGCGGAGCAGAATGAGATGATCAATCAGAAGTTTGCAGAACAGGATAAGAGGATCGACCAGAAGTTTGCGGAGCAGAATGAGATGATCAATCAGAAGTTTGCAGAGCAGGATAAGAGGATCGATCAGAAGTTTGCGGAGCAGGATAAGAGGATCGATCAGAAATTTGCAGAACAGGATAGTAAAATCGATCAGCGACTTGCGGAACAGGATAAGATAATTCATGATCAATTTAAAGAACAGGATAAGATGATACATGATCATTTTACAGAGCAGGATAAGATAATTCATGATCAATTTAAAGAACAGGATAAGATGATACATGATCATTTTACAGAGCAGGATAAGATAATTCATGATCAATTTAAAGAACAGGATAAGATGATACATAATCAATTTGCGCAACAGGATAAAATGATTCATGATCAATTTAAAGAACAGGATAAGATGATACATAATCAATTTACAGAGCAGGATAAAATGATTCATGATCATTTTACAGAACAAGATCATAAAAACATGCTTTGGAGAAGCAGTATGAAATCAGAGATAGAAACTGCTTTTGAAAAGAATAAAATAGATTTTGATGCAAAACTGGAAGCGATGGAAGCAAGGATTGACCAGAATATGAGTAAAAGATTAGAACCGCTTCAGAAGGAAATACTTGGTTTCCATAGTGAAATGCATAATATGAATCTTAGAATGGAGCGGGTTGAGAATAAGGTAGATGAGCTTCATGATATAACAAGGAATCTGAATCGGAAGATTGATGATAATACGGAGAAGATTATGAATAATTTTGTGAGGATTATGGAAACACAAACCATTTTAGGAGAACATGAGCGGAAGCTGGAGCTGGCTTAATTTTTCCCCGCGGGCAACGAGCCTAAGCAGCATTTAATTAAATACATGATGAGGAGTGGTACAGTATGGATTTATCAGTGAAAGTCAGGAATATTTCAATTGGAGCAGGAAGGCCGAAAATATGCGTTCCCATAGTGAGTGGAAGTAAGGAAAGAATATTGGAAACTGCGCTGAAGATTGCGGCACGTCCAATTGATATGGTGGAGTGGCGTGTGGACTTTTTTGATTATGTGATGAATCAAAAAAAGATGGCAGAGACCCTCAAAGAATTGCGCAAGATACTTGGTGATATTCCGTTACTGTTTACCTTCCGCACGGTGGACGAGGGTGGAAAGCGTCCGATTGAAATGAAGGAATATGTAGAAATGAATCTGCATGCGGTAAAGACCGGGTATATCGATTTAATTGATGTAGAAATTTTTCGAGGAGAAGAAGTAAGTGCCCCAATTGTGAAAAGTGCACATCGTTATGGAGTTAAGGTGGTGGGTTCCAACCACGATTTTGAGAAGACTCCGCCGAAAGATGAGATTGTAGCGCGTTTGCAGAAAATGCAGAAAGCTGGTGTCGATATTACAAAGATAGCTGTTATGCCAACCGGCAGTCAGGATGTTTTAACACTTTTAGATGCTACCCTGGCAATGAAGGAATCATTGGCGGACAGGCCTTTTATTACTATGTCAATGGGAAGCATGGGCTTTGTAAGTAGAATTACCGGAGAAATATTTGGTTCGGCAGTGACATTTGGAGCGGTAGGCCAAGTTTCGGCTCCGGGGCAGATCCCGGTTGAAAAACTGGAACAGGTATTAAATATCATTGGCAGATATGGTTTGTAGAACAATGATGAAACGGGCTTCAGAGCATTTTTGGAAAGTCAGACTGTCGAGGTCTGTCGAAGAAAAATTGAATATAGCGTTGCGTTTTTGACAAAACTCACACCCCCTATCACCTATAATGGATAGTGCTTGGATCAAAGCATTCATTTTGGTGGCAGGGGGTGTTTTGTGTATTATGAAATATACATAGATAAATTCTTTTTGGAAAATATGATTATGGATTATCTATTGCTTACACTGGTATGCCGTTCACTGAAATGTCAGACAAACTGGTTTCGGATATTTTTGGCCAGTGTACTTGGGGCAGCAGGGATGTGTGTTCTTATCATATTGCCCATTCAAAATACATTCGTTTATAACATTTGCGGATTTGGAATTCTAAGTGTCCTCATGGTTAAAATAGGATGCAGAATCAAGGACAGAGATCATTTAATACGGGGCACGATCATTTTGTATTTATCAGCGTTTGTTCTGGGAGGTATCTGGGAAATGCTATTGGGGCATATTGCTTCTGGCGGCCTGCTTCTTGGAGTAATCAGTTTTCTTACCTTGCGATGTATTTTAAGCTGCTATCAGAGATACAAACAAAAAACAGAATATTTATATGAGGTTGTCATTAATCTGAATGGTAAGAACAAACATGTAATGGGTTTGTGTGATACCGGAAATCAGTTGAAGCAGCCCATTACCGGAAAGCCGGTGAGTATCATTGATTATGATGCGATCAGTGATATGTTGGAAGAAGAAGTAAAAAATCAGATACTCCAGATGTACCAATTTCAAACTGCAGAAGGGTTAACAGAGAAAATTTGTTATATCCCGTTTCATTCCATTGGAGAAAAAAATGGTTTGTTACCGGGAATACGATTAGATTATATCAGCATACGAAGGTCTGGGGCGTCGCAGCTTGTCAAAGGAGCTGTAGCAGCAGTCACAAAAGAGTCCGTTAGTGCGAAGGGAAAATATCAGATGATATTAAACCCTTCAATGTTAGAAGATTAGGAGGAATAAAAATGGTTATAAAAGTTTCAATGCCACATCGTTTTCAGTTTCGCGTTGTATCATCGCTTCCAAACCTCATTTTAAAAAGGCCAAATGATATTCATTATATTGGCGGCAGTGAAGTGCTTCCGGCGCCCTTAGAGCCGGGAAAAGAGGCAGAGGTCATCAGTGACCTGGGGACGGAATACGATAGTGACGCGAAATCGTTATTAATCGAACACAACTTAAGATTAGTAGTATACATAGCAAAAAAATTCGACAATACAGGTGTCGGAGTAGAGGATTTAATATCAATAGGAACCATTGGTTTAATTAAGGCAATTAATACCTTTAATCCGGAGAAAAATATCAAACTGGCAACTTATGCTTCAAGATGTATAGAAAACGAAATCTTAATGTATCTGAGAAGAAATAATAAAACAAAGATGGAAGTGTCATTCGATGAACCGCTGAATGTGGATTGGGATGGAAATGAATTATTATTATCCGACATCCTGGGAACGGACGAAGATGTAATATATAAAGACATGGAAAATGAAGTTGAACGAAAATTGCTGGGAAAAGCAATTGAAAAACTTTCAGATAGAGAAAAAACAATTGTGCAGTTAAGATTTGGTATTAATACCAGAGACGGGGAAGAAAAGACACAAAAAGAAGTGGCAGATCTGCTAGGTATTTCCCAGTCTTATATCTCCAGACTGGAGAAGAAGATAATTAAGAGGCTGAAAAAAGAAATTGTAAGGTTTGAGTAATTCGAATGTAAGATAACGGCGGAAACAGTTAGCCGGCAGGAATTTTATCCTGTCTGACTGATTGATTCCGCCGTTATTTTTGTGTGCAGGAAACGGACTGCCGAATATTAATAATTTTTCAGTTGTAATTCGCCGCAACCAATGATAATATAGTCCTAACAACTTGTAAAGTGAGTTTACTATTTAAGAAGAAAAGGGGTAATATTATGGGTATTAATGTAGGAAAAGAAGGAAAGAATCTGCCGGAATCTATGGAATGCCTGCTAAAAGATGTCCGGGAAAAATTAAAAGATGAAGAGATGTTTCAAATGTTTTGCAATTGCTTTACCAACACGCTGGATACCACAGTTAAGAAAATGGAGGATGGGACTACTTATGTGATTACCGGGGATATTCCGGCCATGTGGCTACGGGATTCCGTGTGCCAGCTCCGTCCCTATCTGATCTTAGCAGGTCAAGACTGCGAAATTGCAGATACGCTGCAGGGCTTGGTAGAACGGCAGTTTCAGTGTATTGGAATTGATCCGTATGCCAATGCATTTAATGAGGCGGCAAATGGACACTGCTGGGAAAAGGATGAGACGGACATGGGACCCTGGATATGGGAGAGAAAATATGAGGTGGATTCTCTTTGCTTCCCGCTGCAGTTTTCCTATCTGTTTTGGAAAAATACCGGACGAACGGAACATTTTAATGAAACATTTGTAAAAGGAGCCAGAAAGATACTGGAGGTTTTTCAGAGAGAGCAACATCATGAAGAAAAGTCAGATTACCGTTTTATCCGGAAAAACTGTACGTTTACGGATACCTTATCCAGAGACGGAAAAGGGGCTATGGTTCGTTCCGGAATCGGTATGACCTGGTCAGGCTTTCGTCCAAGCGATGATGCCTGCACCTATGGTTATCTAATTCCCTCCAATATGTTCGCAGTAGTTGTCCTTGGATATCTGGAAGAAATTGCAGAGGAAATACTAAAGGATATGGAATTAAAAGAAGCGGCAGGAGAGCTGAAAGAGCAGATCAGAAAAGGAATAGAGACATTTGGCATTACAAGAAAAGATGGCTTTGGAGAGATCTATGCATATGAGGTGGATGGATATGGCCAGTTTAATCTGATGGATGATGCCAATGTGCCAAGCCTGTTAGCAATGTCATATCTGGGGTACGAAGGAGAGAGTACTCCGGGAAGGCTTAAGGAAGAGGTTGCAAAAAATACCAGAGCATTTATTCTGAGTGACGGTAACCCCTTTTATTATGAAGGAAAAGCGGCAAAGGGAATCGGAAGCCCCCATACACCGGTGCGCTATATCTGGCATATTTCCCTGGCTATGCAGGGACTGACCAGTGACACCCAGGAAGAAAAACGAAAAATTCTGGAAATGCTGAAAAGTACCGACGGAGGGAAAGCGCTGATGCACGAAGGCTTCGACGTAGATGATCCCACCAGGTATACCAGAGAATGGTTTTCATGGGCAAATGCAATGTTTAGTGAACTGGTACTGGAATATTGCGGTTACCATGTAAAAAAGTAAAATTTGTACATTAAATATAGAATCCTGCAAATTGCAGATATAGTCTGGTTATAGTACTATGATATCAATCATAAAAAAATAAATCATATAAGAAATTAACCTAAAAATAAAGATTATAAATAAAATAAATGAAAGAGCACAGGAGGATGCCATGTTTTTAACGGATAATAAATTGGAAGCGAGAACCCAACAACTGAAGGGATACCGTTATCGTGAAGTAATGCATCTGGGAGATTTTCTGGTAAGTGAGGATCGGCAGGGTGCCGTGAATCCTGAGGTGCCGGCTGATTACAATGGATGGGACAGCATGCAGGTGAATGATACCTGGAAGGGAAGAGACCGATATCTGTGGCTTCATAAAGATATAACAATTCCGGAAGAATGGAAGGGAAAAAAGGTACTGGGTATTTTCGATTACGGCAATACCGGAGCCGGAAATAACTCTGGGTTTGAGTCACTGCTGTATGTGGATAAAGAACCATATCAGGGGGTAGACGTCAACCATAAAGAAGTTTTTTTTGAAGATGAGCATGTGGGACACAGGCTGGATCTGACATTTCGTCTGTGGTCGGGACTGGAAGGGGGCGGAGCACCTGTTTCCCAGGAACATAGAATCAATCAGGCTGATCTTGCCTGGCTGGATGAAAAAACAGATGACCTTTACTATTTGTCCGCTATGATCATTGATACAATTAAAAATCTTCATGAGGATGATTCGGTAAAACACCAGCTTCGCACAGCGCTGGATGGTGCACTGGAATGTATAGACTGGTCCTATCCGGGGAGCAGCAGCTTTTATGAATCTGTCCATTTGGCAGATGAAACGATAAATGATAAGATCCAAGGCATGGGTAAGGATGCCAGGGTACTGGTAAAATGCGTTGGACATACACATATAGATGTTGCATGGTTGTGGCGTTTGAAACACACCAGAGAAAAGTGTTCCCGGTCATTTTCTACGGTGCTGCGTTTGATGGAACAGTATCCCGAATACGTTTTTCTTCAAACCCAGCCTCAGCTGTATGAGTACATAAAAAATGATTTTCCGCAAATCTATAAGAAGATCAAAGAAAAAGTAAGATCCGGTCAATGGGAAGTGGACGGAGGAATGTGGGTGGAGGCCGATTGTAACATTACAAGCGGTGAATCTCTCACAAGACAAATTTTAATTGGCAGCAAATTTATCAAAGATGAATTTGACAAAGAAGTGGAATACCTCTGGCTGCCGGATGTGTTCGGGTATTCCTGGGCATTGCCTCAGATTCTAAAGAAATCCGGAATAGATATGTTCATGACGACCAAGATCAGCTGGAACCAGTACAACCGTATGCCCCATGATACGTTCAAATGGAAGGGCATGGACGGAAGCGAAATATTAACCCATTTCATAACCACTCCAGATCCCTGGAGTACGCCGGGTTCCTGGTTCTACACTTATAACGGGCAGCTTACAGCAAAGACGGTCAAAGGAGTCTGGGATGCCTACAGTGAAAAAGATATGAACAAAGAACTTCTCATTTCCTATGGATATGGAGACGGGGGAGGCGGAGTAAACAGGGATATGCTGGAACAGAGAAGGCGAATCGATAAAATCCCCGGACTCCCGGCACTTAAGACCTCCACTGCCGGAGATTATTTTCAGGACCTGAAGGATACGGTAAAGAATACCGATCAATATGTTCATACCTGGGATGGAGAACTATATCTGGAATATCACAGGGGAACTTATACCAGCCAGGGCTATAATAAGCGCATGAACCGAAAAATGGAATACCTGTATGGAAATACCGAGTGGCTGACTGCCATGGCGGCACTTTCCCAGGGAGATTTAAAGAAAGCGGCACAGGAAACATTGACGGAAGGGTGGAAAATCCTTTTGACAAACCAGTTCCATGATATCATTCCCGGTTCCTCTATCCATGAGGTATATGAAGATTCTAAAGTGGACTATGATAAGGCTGCAGATATTGCCCGGAAAGTGGAAAAAGAAGCGTATCGCGTCATATTGGATGAATCCACTGATACCTATACGGTACTGAATCATGCATCCTGGAAGCTGGATGGCATTATAGAAATACCGGAGACTGGAATTCTCCGCTGTGAGGATCAGAATGGAAACAGTCTGAAAATCCAATGTGGAACAGAGGGAACTTATGTGCAGACAGGAGATATCCCGGCGATGGGATTTGCACAGATCAAATGCGTGAAAGAGCCCGGAGCGTCAGAAAACACCGGACTGGAAAATGATTCCTTTAATATAGAAGGAAAAAGTATCGAAACGAAATATTACAGCTTAGAATTTAATGATTATGGACAGATGATCAGGCTTTATGACAAAGATGCAAAGCGGGAAGTGCTTGCAGAGGGATCAAGGGGAAATGTATTGCAGATGTTTGAAGACAAACCGCTTGGGAATGATGCCTGGGATATTGACATTTTCTATCAGCAGAAGATGAAAGAAATTACAGATCTTCAGAAATTTGAAATTGTGAATTCCGGTCCTCTTATGACGGTGGTACACCTGGAATGGAAATATATGAATTCAATGTTAGAACAGGATATTATTTTATATGAGGATAACCGCAGGATAGATTTTCGGACTAAGGTGGATTACCATGAGAACCACCAGCTGTTAAAAGCGGCATTCCCTGTGGATATACGAACGACATATGCTACCTATGATGTGCAGTATGGAAATGTGAAGCGTCCGAACCATTGGAATACCAGCTGGGATCAGGCCAGATTTGAAACAGTTGCCCACAGGTTTGCGGATTTATCGGAGCACGATTATGGAGTTGCGTTATTAAATGACTGTAAATACGGATACGATGTGAAGGATAATCTGTTAAGAATCACCCTGCTTAAGGCAGCTACCCATCCGGATCATATCCAGGATCAGGGATTACATGAATTTACTTATGCATTGCTGCCGCATCAGGGAGATTGTATCAATGGAAGGGTCATCCAGGAAGCCCATCGGTTAAACCGCCCGTTAGAGTTAAGAAAAGGAACGGTAAAACTGCCCTATGAGAGTTTCCTTGCATTTGACTGTGACCATGTGGAAGTAGATGCCATTAAGAAATCGGAAGACGGCAATTACCTGGTGGTGCGTTTCCATGAATTTGCCGGTTCCAGATGTCAGGCAGCCATCAGGCCTGGATTCGGTTTTACAGCATGGGCAGAAGGAGATTTGAGAGAACGTCCGATTCAGGAATTTAGCGGCGAAACCGAAATTTCCATGCAGTTAAAGCCATTTGAGATAAAAACAATCTTATTTAAATGCTAGAATTCTCCATCCTTAAACGCTAGAGCGTGTTTGAATAATTCATTCTTGTCATCTGAGTGCCGGACATTGTGGGGAATCCGGAGCGTACCGGAAAAAGGAGGAAAGAAGTTTGGAACAAAAGCGTTCCATACTTTCTATTGAAGCAGTACCGCAGACCCGTCTGCGGTATGCAAGGGGTATAAGTTTAAAAGAAAATAAGGGATGGGAAGGATGCCACTGTGTGATTCTTTTAAACGATAGAATGTGGCCATATTGCAGGTCAGCCTGCAATATGCAGGGATATCATTATGCATGATATTTTTAACTGGGAACGGCTCATGAATTTTTTTAGCAGAATATATTATTTTTTGGGAATAAATTTTCTGTTTATCATCTGTAACCTGCCTGTTTTGCTATTTTTACTGTTTGTAGGTATCAGCCGTGCAGGAACTTATCTGCCATTATTTTTCTTGTGTCTTCTTCCGGCAGCGCCTGCATTTTGTGCAGTACTCTATGCTATGGAGAGATTTGTATCCGGCATTGAAACAGGGGCGGTAAGAGATTATCGGAACGGGTATGTGAAATATTTTAAAAGGGCGGTGAAATCAGGCGCGCTTCAGCTTGCGGTCATATTTATGATATGGACCAATCTGAATTTTTTTACCAGAATAGCCCCCGTATTTATAATGGCTGTTTTATTCACGCTGCTGTTCCTGAGCGCATTGCTGTTAACGCCAAATCTGTATTTTTTTACCGTAAATACTGAATTATCCTGCCTGCATGTATTTAAACTGGCACTGGCGTATACCTTGGGGAAGCCTTTGGCTGCCATTGGCAATCTTGGGGCTTTTGGCATCATACTTCTTGCATTTGAATTATCTCCGGGTACAACGGTTTTATTTATGGGCAGTATTTATGCATTTCTGGTTGCTTTTATGAACCGGCGGATTATATGTGAAATGAAAGAAAAATACAGTGAGGTAAATAGTATCAAATAAAAAGGGAATGAGCTGCTTTTTATAAGCTGTGTTGAGCTGCCATCCATTAAGGAGTATAGAAGCGCGTTCTGGTCTTCTATACTCCTTTTTTAGGTTGGACATGCTATAATAATCCTGGAGGGAATGTGAAAATGAATAAGAAAACACCAAAGCAACTTTACCTGAAATTATTTCGTACCTATACACTGATCAGCGTGGGCATAGCAGCGGCACTGGTCGTTTATTTTATTATAAATACCAAAGGGCAGATACAGGAAAAGAGCTTGAAATATATGCAGAAAGTAGGGGAGGATGCTTCCCGGGAAATTCTGAGGTCTTCGGATAAAACAGATAATATGCTGGCTGATCTGTATAAATCCAATACGGAACTCCAGGATGTCATATCTTATCTTACGGAGGACATTACCTCTTATTTAACACACCGTCTGGATGCCTTTTCCGCTTCGTCAGCCGCCAGCTATAACGGAATTGATGATTTTGCATTTAATGCCATGGAAGAAAGTCCGGAGATTAAAAGCATCCGCTTCGTCAGTTATCCAAAAGAAGAACTGACCGAATACACCCCGGACGGGAAAGTTTCACGCAGGGAAGTGTCCGGGTATCTGAGGAACCAGTTAGATGAAAAACGGATGGAACAGCCCTGGCAGTATGAGTTTTTAAAAGAAATACGTGATCCTGTGACTCTGGAGAATATTGGCTGTATAATCGTTTTCTTTCAAAATACAGGGCTTGCTGATGCATGGGAATACTTTGAAAGGTGTGATCTGCTGGTTTACAGCAGTTTTGGAAATCTTGTATTTGATTCCAGCGGCAGGAGCGATGCTAAGAAAATGTTGCTGTTAGAGGATACCAGACAGATGGAAGAAGAGCTGAAAGCGTTTACCTCCTATCGTCAGGTCAAAGATTTCCATATAACTGCCTACATTGGAAAGTTACAGGCTGACAGGATGCCGGCAGGGCTTTGGATTACCATTCTTTTAATCGGGCTTTGCATTGTTACCCTTGGTATTGTAGTTATCCATTTTTATCTCAAAAAGCTGACCGGCAGACTGGATGGGATTTTAGATGGAATGGAACGGGTGACAAAGGGGGATCTGAATGTCCGGCTGAAAATAGATGAGGAAAAGGATGAACTGGATGTAATTGCAGAGCATTTCAATGAAATGTGTGTGGAACTGAACCATTACATTCAAAAGAGTTATCTGGCGCAGATTGAGCAGAAGAATGCGGAGATGGCAGCATTGCAGAGTCAGATCAATCCTCATTTTTTATACAATACATTGGAGTCCATACGTATGAAAGCCATATGCAACGGTGACCGGGAAGTGGGGAAGATGCTCTACGGACTTGCCGTAATCTTCCGCAGCCAGATCAAAGACAGTGATATAATCACATTGGCAAAAGAACTTCATTACTGTAAAAAGTATCTGGAATTATTTGAATTCCGATATCAGAATAAGTTTCAGTTTCAAATTGACTGTCCCGAGACTTTTATGAATATACCGGTCATCAAATTCATCATACAGCCGGTAATAGAAAACTATCTGGTACATGGTATCCGCCTGGAAGATTGTGACAACCGGATCCGGATTGAAATAAAAGAGGATGGCAATGATATGCTGATTGTGGTTTCAGACAACGGATATGGAATGAAGGAAGAAGTAATTGCTGATAAAAACAGGGAGTTATTTTGTCTTGGAGAAGAGTCAAAAGGCTCAATCGGAATACAAAATGTTAATTTGCGCATGCGGGCGGCTTATGGTGAGGGGTACGGAGTTATTCTGGAGGCGAACCAGCCGGCCGGTTTACGGGTAAATTTACGTTTTCCATTTAAAGGAGCAGGTTATGATGAAAAAGGTAATGTTGGTTGAAGATGAAGATTTTATTTTGCAGGGGATCAAAAATATAATAGACTGGGAGAGCATTGGGAATGACCATAGTCCATATGGCTCAGGATGGACTGGAGGCTCTTGCGTGCTGGGAAAAAGAGGAAGTGGATATTGTGGTATCCGACATCTCCATGCCGAGAATGGGGGGACTTGCTTTAATGGAGCGGCTGAGAGAGAAAAGCAAAAGGGTCCGGTTCATAATTCTTACGGGATATGATGAATTTGAATACGCCAGGGCGGCGATTCACCTTGAAGTAGAAAATTATATTTTAAAGTCTATTAATGAAGAATTGCTGGAAAGTTCACTGCAGTCTGCAGCAGCAAAGCTGGAGGAAAGAGAACATGCCAATATGGAGCAGATTGATGTAAAGACAGACCTTATGCGGTTCTTAAACGGCAAAATGGATTCCGGTGAACAGGAACTTTATTTGAAGGAAACCGGTCTATCTGCAAATAGTCCCTATTCTTATGCAGCAGTGATGAAACTAAAGATGGACAGCCTGGGTGATTCAAAGCTTACGGATGTAATGAGGTGGCTATGGCAGTCGGTAACAGGACAGGAAATACGCATATATCATTTGCCCCCAGACAGTATACTTCTGACGTTGTCCTTTATATCAGAAAAGGGAAGAGAAGTCAGACAGTATTTGATGGAGGTACTGAATCAGATAGAGGACAGATTTGGGATTCAAATCTTTATCAGTATCAGTTCTCCTTTTGTGGAATTTGCGGAAATGCCGCGGGCTTATCGGGAGGCGCTTCAGCTTCAGAAAAATCTGGTTATAGACGGATATGGAAGCTGTGTGGACGGGGAGTTTATTTATAACAGAAAACCTATGGATATTTCGGTAGATGCAGACCGGCTTCAGCGGTTGATTATTCAAAAAGATAAAGCAGGTGCCCTTACGTTTCTGGAGGATTTGTTTGCAAATCATGTAAACAGGGAACTGGAGGCAGATGCACTTTTGCAGATGTGTCTGCGGATAGCCGGCATCATCCACGGCATTCGGGAAGAGTATAAGCTGGCTGGCAGGGGAGGAAAGCATCATTTGTATCATCTGATTGAAGAGATGAATCATGCTGAGGATATTGCAGAGGTAAAGACCGTCTTCAGCGGGGAAATTATGGATATCATTGACAGTATGCACACGGAAGAATCCCATTATACCCCTGTGATTAAGCAGATCCTGGCAGAGGTTAGAGAAAATTACCGGGAAGATATGAACCTGAAGACACTTGCTTATAAATATCATATGAATACTTCTTATCTGGGGCAGATTTTCCAGAAAGAGGTAGGCTGTTCATTTGCACAGTATCTGAGCAATACCAAAAACAGTAAGGCGAAAGAGCTGATTCTAAGTACCAATATGCGCATTAATGATATAGCTAAGGAGGTAGGCTATCCGGATACCAGTTACTTCTACCGTAAATTCAAGCAGTGCTATGGGGTGTCTCCTGCATCTCTGCGAGAAATGAAGAAATATTAGCTGGGAGGATAACTTGGGGTTTAGCTGATTAAATACGCTTTGTAGATGGAGGTAGTGTACGAAAAGATGGGAGTGGGAAACTGGTATGGACTCCGTCAGCTGGCCGCAGAACTGGTATTTTCTAACCTTTCCGAAGCGCTTTTTGGCGGCACGCGGGCATTCACCGAGAAATCCTGATGCATTTCTCGGTTCA